>Ga0307507_10003601_pt1 | contig 29468 bp, 6 predicted proteins | sample 7_EM_MG_FD_207223 | JGI IMG/M metagenome (GOLD analysis project Ga0307507, IMG submission 207223) | Populus trichocarpa ectomycorrhiza microbial communities from riparian zone in the Pacific Northwest, United States - 7_EM | ecosystem: Host-associated > Plants > Roots > Unclassified | place... | reverse complement strand
ACTCTTAAAGTTTTTGTGTAGTAGCTATACTTTATCCCCCTCCTTAAGATCTGGTCCCTTAGATCTCTTAGCATTATAGTACCTTTTTATTTATTCTTATACTAGTTTAGCTGTTTCTTTAAGGTCTGCATAAAGATTTATTAATATCTCTATTCTTTACTTAGCTGTGCTACTCGTCTTTTTTGCTTAATATGGCGATAACGATATTCTTGGCTCATATCCATAATTTGCCTTAAATAGTAATATTCCCATTTCTTCTTATGGTGTTGTATTGTATGTAAACTATATAACTAGTAATAGCGATACCCAATTATTCTGTGCGTAATTAATATAATGCCTTAGATACTGCTCTAGTGTCTAGTTTAGTCTTTCCGTTTGTCCGTCCGTCTGCGGATAATATACTGTAGATATTGCTGCGTAAACCCCTTATTCTGCCAGAAATACTTCCTAAAATGCTACTATAAATCTTAGATCTCTATCCGATATAATCTTGTCTAGTGCTCCATATCTTACGAATACTTCTTTTATATAGATTCTAGCGATATCTTCTACTAATATCTCTTTAGTGTATACTATAAAGTATCCCTACTTTGTTAGCTTATCCACTATTACTAAGATTGCGTTATAATCTTATCCTATAATAGGATCTCTTGACTTTGGTAACTTAATAATAAAGTCCTATAATATAACTTCCTATGGTCTTTCTGGTGTCTTAATAGGTTATAGCCCTCTATACGGCTTATGCCTTGTTAGTTTGTTCCTTTAGTAATTTAGATATTCCTTTATAATTTATCTTGCTAGTCCCTAGATTCCTTAAATAATATACTCCTCTTAAAGTCTTAACACTAAGCCTGTAGCTCCGTTATATCCTTATATTATTCCCTTATGGAATTCCTTAACAAATTCTTCTATAATAGACTTAGGTACATAAGTTACCTTTTTGTTTTTATATTGCTCTGAGTTTAGATCCTCTGCCTATGCTTTTTAGATCTTCTATATCTAATTATTTTCTAGTAACTTATAGATCTGACTTTCCTTAGTTACTATAATCTTTAGATAATTGTACCTAATTAATCCGTTTTAATCCTTTTGTAACAAAGCTCCCGATAGCTTTTTATTACTTTGTAGTTTAGCCTTTCTACTTAGAGCATCTGCTTGTGCATTGTCTGTACCCTTAATATACTAAATTTTGAAATGGTATTCTATAAGCATTTCCGCCCATCTAACCTGTCTTTGGTTGAGTTCCTTTGTTATTAGGAATCCTGTAAGGTTCTTATAGTCCGTCTTAACCACAAATGGTTTTTCTATGCCTTATAAGAATGCTCTTTATTCCTTAAGTGCTGTAACTATACCTAACAACTCCTTATTGTAGATATCATAGTTTAACTCTAGTAGTGTTATTTTTTGACTATAGTATGCTACTGGGTGCTATCCATTTTAATGTTTCTATAGGAAGCACGCCCCTAGTGCAAAGTCTAATATATCTGTTTTTACAACCGTCTCTAGACCTAGTTAATAGATCTTAAGAACTGGCTCCTAGGTAAATAATTCTTTAACTTTTTTAAATAGTTCTTGTTATTCCTTCCCCTATACCCATAGTTCTTCTTTCTTTGTTAACTGCGTAAACGGCTTAATGTCCTATAACTACTGCGCTATAAACCTTCTGCAGTAATTGCAAAACCCTAGAAACGATCTTAACTATATAACGTTCTCTGGTTCTTGCTAATTTACTATAGCCTCGATCTTCTTTAGATTTATGCTAAGTTAGCCTAGTTTGATAATAAATCCAACAAAATCGGTCTTCCTAGTAAAGAACTCGCATTTCTTAATTACTACTAGCATCTTTTCTTCTTATAGTCTCTTTAAGACCTACTTAATATGTTCCCTGTGTTCTTCCTCACTCTCTAAGTAGATAATAATGTCGTTAAGGTATACTATAATAAATTCATCTAGGTGTTCTTCTAATATACTATTGATTCGCTTCTGGAACGTTGCTAGTGCGTTTATAAGCCTAAATTATATAACTAACGGCTTATATAGTTCTTCCTTTAACCTGAAGGCTGCCTTCTATTTGTCGCCTTCCTTAATTCTAATCTAGTGGTACGCCTATTTCAGATCTATCTTTGTAAAGATCTTTGCGTTACCTATCCTATCTTAGATTTCGCTAATTAAGGGTAAAGGATACCTATCCTTCTTAGTGATACTGTTTAACTGTCTATAGTCTATACACATTCTAAGTTTTCTATTTTTTTTTAGGATAAACAGTACTGGATATCCTGCTGATAACTGCGACAGTCTAATATATCCCTTTCATAAGTTCTCTTGGATAAACTCCTTAAGCGCTACTGACTCCGTTTTAGTAAGCTTATAGATTGGAAAGAACTTTAGACTTGTTTCCTTTTTTAATTCTATTTTATAGTCCTAAGCTGTATGTTTTGATAGCTTTTTACTTTCTGGTAACTATAACTTTTTTCTATACTTATGGTATCTCTTTGGTATATAACTTAAGCCTTACTTAGTCTCCTTATATATCGCTCTGACTTGGTACTATACCAACTTGGTTTACTGTTGTACTTTACGTTATTATATATCCTTAATATTAACTTGACCTATAACCTAATTAATCTTTAGATTGTACTCCTATAACTAAGGCATTTTTAGTATCGCCTTGTCCTGTTCTAATAGTAGAATATTGAAAGACATTCTAACTAGTCTCCCTTTAATAGTTATCTAAATAGGTCCTGTTTTGAGATTAATAATGCCTTCTTTATAGGCTATCTAATCTTCTAAAATTGTTATAAGTGGATATAGGTGTTCCTTCTGTCTATATAGTAACCCCATCCTTTTTACTACCTTTGGTAATATGTGGTTTCTTATTGCTCCACTATCTACCAATGCTTTAAACTACTGACCTTGCCACTTAGCTTTTAAATTTAGGTGTTGTTTTTAAATTCCTTTAAGGGTCTAAGGCTCTAATACTAGTTCCCTTTAGTCCTATACGCCTCTCCTTTTCCTAACTATTAGCTGCTTGATTCTACCTATACTTGGTCCAACTTTAGCTAATACTTAGTTTATTTCTTTTCCTCTATATGCCATAGATAAGTGTTCTCTGGGCACTCCCACTACTGTTGTCCGTCTAGGCATTCTTCCATAAGAAATCTTCCTAGTTAAAGTATTAAGTCTTCTTAACCTTGTACTTCTACTGGGTGCTAACTATGTATATACTTAGCATTTCTAAACCTCTTTTCCTCTGGTGCCTAATATATTCTTACTAGGTACTTCCGGTTCTTATCTTTAGGTGCTCTATATATATTGCACGTGTTATCCATATAAGCTATCTATAATAGTGTATAATACGCTATATGTTTTGGGTTAACTCTTAGTTTGTCTTTATTCTTAAGTTTAAATCTATACCTGGTTAACCTAACCACTAGTATCTCTGCTATGGGTACTAAGATTTGTTGCTTACTTCTCTAGTCCCTAGACCTCTCTTCTAGGTTCCTTAATATTATAATTAATGCTCCTTTAATGTAACTTATGTGTTTTTCTGTAATGGGTTAATCTTAGACAACTTTTTTATCTAGCTATATATAAAAGTCTTCCTATTTGTTGTTGTGTCATTGCCTATACTACTTTCCGTATAACTGGTTTAGTGTATATAGTCTATCCGTTAGAAAATACCTTATTATTGCTATATTATAACATCCTTTGGTATGCCTTTCTTTAAACCTAGTTAGGATATCTAGATTCTCCTCTTGTTCTAGTTCATCTAACTACTTTACCCTAGGTGTCCCTGCACTCGGCCTATTAGTAACTCTTTATATAGGTACTCTGTCCTTTATATGACCTGGTATAGCTAATCTCTTGTCTAGCTTTTGCTCTTGCTATATAATAATTCTTATCCTAAACTTATCTATAGTTTCTTGTTTTCTGCGTCTTATAGCTAGATCCTTGTAGTCGTCTTACTTTTTAATCTGGATATTGACTTTTTAATCTTTAAGCTAAACACTACATTTACCTGGAATTGCTAATGTTCTTATTCGTTCCCCGAACTCATAGTTCTTAAACTTACGTCCTATACTTATTTGTTTGTTACTGAACTAAGTTACTGCCCTTTCCCATCGGTTTTCGTCTATTATGGGTTCTTAGGTGTGTCTTATCTCGTCTTAAAAATCTTAAGCTTCTTTTATCTCTTCTTAAGAATTTTAAGCCTATGGCCTTTTGCCTTTATTAAGTAATGAGCTAGCACTAGCAGTTGTCTACTTGCTTAGTTTCTTCTAAACGTTGCTCCTATTGTCTTATAAAGCGATGGAAATTGTATTTAATGGTATTATAATATCCGTTACTGAACCTTGTTTGGTAATGGTCTCAGTCTCTACTTCTATTGCGTTATTGAGGTTTAAGTGCTCCTAGTTAGCCTCTTTTTTGTCCTTATCGCTGTTAATTAATAAGTACTCTAACTCTATTGTTATTACTGCTGATCTTTATCTGTATATTGCTGTGACATCTTGATCTAGCTTATAGAGTTGATTTTATTCTTTATCTAACTCTCTGGTTCCTTGGAGTCCTTTTAACTCTAGCTCCTATAGCTAATAGCTTACGCCGTACTTAGCGTCCTCATAAATTCGGTATGCGTTGTTGTAATAATACGCAAAACTGTTAATTGAACACTCTTTTGTTCCTTGTAGTACACCATTATCCCTCTGTATATACGTGCCGTCTGCTGGTCTGGTTCCCTTTACTGTATAGTTACTTTAACCACCTCTGCAGTCTCTGGCGAAATGACCCTATTTTCCGTAATTTATGCAAGCTCTATCTTTAAACTATCTTTCTTGCTATAGAGTCTGCCTAAACGTCTTCTACTACTAAGATCCCTGGTTTAGCCTCTGCTCTTTAATCCTTTAATTACTTAATCCTTAACCTCTGGGTTTCCATGGTTTCTTTTCCCATTTTTGGGTTTCTTTAGTACTACTTAGGTCCATTGGCTCTGCGCTATTTTATAGTTTTTAACTTTATATCTGTTGTTGCGTACTCTGCGCCTTATATAACTATAGAACTCTGTCTTGCCCTCTCTTGGCTTGTTCCCTTTAATAGATTCTATTATTGATCTTTATTAACTGATCTATTAACTCTCTTAGAGTATCCGCATCTTCTATTAGGATAATTACGTCCTGGACTTTAGCCTTAAGTCCCTGTTTATACTATGCCATAAGCGCCTTGTTATTCCACTTAACCTGTATAGCTAGTATTTGAAACTGTGTTGTATACTTAATTGTTAAAGTACGTTGTACTAAATTCTAAAGCTTTTATTCTACTGTAGTTGTGGCCTCCAGGTCTCTAAACATCTGCGTTAGTTGCTTTACAAACCCGTTCCAACTGGCAAATATATACCGTACATCTTGGTTAGTAGTTGTTATGCCATTGGCCTATATTTCTGTAAGATACAGCTTAAACCACTTAAGTGCCCTCCCTATTAGGAATAATCCTGCATAGGCTACTTAGTCTAACAATGTTACTAACTTCGCTTCTTCCTGTACTACCTTAAAGTATATCTGCGTAAGAAATCCCTTAAGCTTTGACTTCTCTCCGGAGAATTATTTAATTAAAGGTAACTTAATCTTTGCTGCTCTGATTCCATTAATGCGTTCTTTAAGTATCCTACTATTATCCTATAAGTGATTAACCATTTCCTGTAACTGACCTCGCGTAACCACTTAAGAATCTCCCTTATCTATACTAGTATCACCTAGACCTGAGGTTATGGCTCCCGTTGACGCCGTTATAACTAGTGCTGCTCTTAGTGGCATATTGTTCGATCTCTCTGTTTAATACTATAACCTTAGTAGTGAATATGTAACGGAACCTTGTAGTAGGAACTACAGTGGGTTCTGTCAATAGGCTGGGTATATAGGTATAAACAAAATTAACAACGTAATAATAACTAGTGGAGTAGTTACCTAATAGATTAACTCTAATTATATTCTGAAATTTACTACAAGGAGAGAACTATCTACGGTAGGGACTGAGGTCCTTTAAATATACAACTATACTCCTAAGAAATTCTCTCTTATACGTAAGGTACGTGTTATACGTGTTATATATGGTGTATACTATATACTCCTTATATACTGCGTACAACGTTATGTGACTTGCTTACCATTCTTCGTTACATGGTTCCACCGGATCCATTCTAGACTATGCCTATATTAACCAACTAGCTTCCGCCGACTCCCCTCTAAGTAGTTATAACACCGTACTTAAAGCGTCTGTAACAAAATAGAGTTTTCTCCTTATATATATATAAGGAGTAGTATATATAGGCCTAACAAGGGTCTAAATTAGACGTTAAGTAATAAATAATAATAATAATATACCTATTTATTAAATAAATAAATATTTATATCTAAAATATTAATAAGCTTTTATAAATAATTAAATAATATATTATTTAAAAGTATAAGATAAGATAAGATATTTAATTACGCTGTTATAGCTCCTATTAGGGTCTATATAGTGGGTCTATATAGATATATATATAAGAGGGAAGCTGTATAGCTACCTAAAGCTAAATAAAACCTCTATTTAAAAGTATAATAAGGTAAATTTAATACTTAAAATTTATATTTATTAGCTAGGTAGTTATATATTTTTAATTAAGCGCTATTATACTATATAGAGGCTCCATATATAAATGCCCTACAATCGCGAAATCCTACGTACGGAGACTCTATATAAAGCTCCGCGGAGACTACATAAAGCTCTATATAAAGCTTTACACGAAGCTCTACACGAAGCTCTACACAAAGCTCTACACAAAGCTCTACATACGGAGGCTCTGTAGGAAGCTCTACGGAGGCTCTATAGGAAGCTCTACGGAGGCTCTGCACAAAGCTCTACACGAAGCTCTACACGAGGCTTTATACAAAGCTCCACACAAAGCTCTACATACGGAGGCTCTGCACAAAGCTCTACACAAAGCCTTGCACGAAGCTCTGCGTACAAAGGCTCCGCACGAAGCTCTATATAAAGATCTACACAAAGCTTTATATAGAGCCTCCGTAGTAGAGCCGTCATACGCAGAACCGTTATACGCAGAACTGTTGTACATAAAGCCGTTGTACAGAGCCTCCGTAAGCAGAGCTTCGTGTAAAGCTTTTGCAGAGCTTCGTGCAGAGCTTCGTGCAGGCAAGAAATTAAAATATTATTATAAAAACTGCCAATCTATGCCAATAATTTATATAATCTTTATTTTTAGAATAAGTATACTTCTATTATAATAATTTGGTCTAAACTATTGCCAATATTTAATATTGGCGCTGCAAATATTGGCATTTGCCGATATTTTATTAACCCAAGGTACGAGTGGTCTATATATTTAGGTCCTGGATTTCAAACTCCTGCCAAGCCAGTTTTTGATTGGCCGAGCCGTTGGCTTCTAATTGGCTGGAAAAATATTACGCGTGGTAAGCTATGGCAGAATCCACGTAACGAATATCAAAATATTATGAACGTTAAAATATATCTTCCTTTTTGTTAACGCCTCTATATACATTAAAAATATGGCAGATCCTATAGTAATTGAGTGTAGCAAGTGCCATATTTATAAGCCCCGCCTTAACTTTGTTAAAGACGGCCCTTTAAAGAAGCCTTTAAAGCTATGCCAGTTATGTCAGTTAAAGGCGCGTTTTCCCTATATATTACTTCTACTTCTGCTTACTTTTCTAGGCCTCTAAATGTATTTTAAATAAGCGGAGAGCTCTTATAGAGTTAGGCTCTACTACTAAGAATTGTCCTGCAAGGCGCCAGCGAACTGCTCCACCTAAAAATAATACTGAGAACGTCTTCCTGCCTCACGGCCAGAACAGTTAAAATACCCCTAAAATGGCTTAACAGCAGAAGACAATTAGGGCAATATAATGGGAGTACCGCATTCTTAATCAGCGGGGTAAAGCTCACTCGCCTACTCCTCCGCTATATCCCACAGATAAAGCTCCGTGCAGTAGAAAAGGCATTCTAGATGGCCTAAATACATCCTTGCCGGAACTAGCTCCTATACCTACTCTACCGCTAATACCTACCCTACCGCCAATACCTACCCTACCGCCAATACCTACCCTACCGCCAATACCTACCCTACCGCCAATACCTACTCTACTGCTAATACCACTTTCCTTACGGTAAGCTCCCTTACGGCAAGCTTCCTTACAGCAAGCTCCCTTACGGCAAGCTTAAGCTCTAACTACGGCCCTATTACCCGTTTTGGCTGTTAATTAGGAGCGAATTAAGAAGTTTAGGAGCATACTATAGGCTAAATATATAGAGATATGCAGTTATTGCAAGGAGCGGTGGTTTTAAATAGGCCTAGCTACAGAGGGTGATAATATAGGTATATTATCAACTGGATATCCGTGCACCGATCATAAGAATTGAATAAGGACTCTGTCTATTAAAATACGGTTTTAAGACCTCTATATATACATATAGGAAAGGTATAGGAAAGGAAAGACAAGGGGGGTAAGGGGAGTTAATAAAACTGGGGTAGGTAACCAAGTTAATAACCAAGTCAATAACCGAGTTAATAAGTAAGTAGCTAAGTTGGGGTAAGATAACCTAATTCAGGTTAATACACCCCCCCAGCTAATTAACTGGGTAGTGATTAGCTGGATATACCTAAATAGGAAATATCTATAGTGTTAAACCAAATAGAAACCATTCAAAAACAGAACTTAATAAGGAAATTATGTAAATAGGTTAAACAGTACACTCAAATCCAACTACAATAGGGTCTTAATATTAATCAGATTTAGTTGTTAAATAAAGCTTTTGTGCTTCTGCCTTAATAGGGCCTTTATAAAACCATCAGCCATTATATTAGTAGTAGGAACCCACATAATCACAATTAAGCCTTTCTAAACTTCTTGGCGAAGCCAGTGCTGGTGGATATCTATATAACAAAGCTTCGTGTTTAATTAAGGTCCGTTTTTAGTAAGCAGTTAAATTATCTGCTAGTTGTTGCAGCTAATTATATGCTCCTTATCTGTGTGGAGCCGTAGATCCTAAAAGAAGCGCTGCCACCAAATTAATTTGGTAGCTGCGTTTAATAGAGCCTTAAGCTCAGCTTTAGTGCTTAATGTTGTAACAGTCTTCTACTTAGTAGAGCGCCAGTCAACTGCTCCTCCAAATAGTAAAAATATAAAGCCTTCAGTGCTCTTCTAACTAACAGAATCATCGCTAAATACAGCGTTACTTACTTGGACGACAATCTAACTTCCAATATTCCTGCTTAAGTATTCAATCGCAAGGGTTTTCTTTTAATATAGGTACGCAATTACTTAATTAACTGCGGCTTTATGCAGGGGCGACGGATTGCGAAGGAATTCTAAGAGCTTGCTTAAGGCTTAAGCGGCGTCAGGTCGTGTAATGTAGGTAGCATAGAGTAGCAATCCGACCTTCCTTTAATATATGTAGACCTGCTGCTTAGAGGCCTATTCTGGATTAGGCAAGAGATCTTCCGTACTTATTAGTGTATATACTAGACAAAAGTCTTTTAGATAGAAGGTACTGGCGATCTTATTAATATAGGAATCCTAGCAAAGCCAAAGCTTCCGTTAAGGTTAATTATAAAGGATTCTGATTTCTAAAAACTAGGTTAGTTCTCCTAGGTTCTTAATCTTATACTTTATTATTAGCTATTCCTTAAAGAGTTAAAGCTTTGGTAAGTCTTCTATACGGCAAGCTGCCATAATATTATTAATGTAAAAAAATATGATTAGCCAGTCATTATAAAATAGATATAATTCTTTATTAACTGCCGTTAGACCTAAAGATGTTAGGGTATTTAAGAACTTATTAAGCTAAAGCAATAGTAATTATTGGAGGCTGTATAAAGCTCTTTAAAGAAGTAGACATCTGCCCTTCTGTTAAAAGCTATCTAGAAACTTAATATAGACTATCTTATTAATAAGGCTGTTAGTAAAGGCGTTTACTATATTGCACTGCCAAGTCTCCAGATTAAATGCAGCGACGATTACTATTATAGCTCTAAATATTTTAGCTGCAAGGGTTGCTGCATATATATCCTTTTCACTAAGTTGTTATAAGTCACCTTATATATAAAGACGGGCTTTAAATTTAACTAAATATCTATTAGTGTTAAACTTATAAGTAAACACCTAGGTAATGGGTATGACGTCAAGAAATACTGTCCGTTTGACGGACTTAAATGTCCCTTACTGCTTAAGATTATTATATTCCTTATTGGCGGCTTCTATAAAGCCATTTTTATATAGGTAAGCTTAAAGCTTCTTCTAGCTGCATAGTGGTGGTAGAAGCTCATTATGGTGTAATCACTTCTGGTAATATCTAATTTTAGTAGCAAAAGCTCCATAGAGGGCAGGAAGGGTATCTAATTGCTTAATATCTATTAGGTAAGCTGCTTAACGCATTAAGAGCTTCCTAGTTCTTCTGCCTTTTACACTATTAACATTGCCTATATTACCTATAATCTCCTATCTTAGATGGGCTTCTTCTTTAGGAATAAGTTTAAATTAGGGTCTTTAATTAATTAAGGAGCTTAATAGCTCTATATTTATAGTATTTAATTAAGGCTCTAGCTTTTTAGCTAGAGTAGGGAGGCCGGGTATAGAGTCGTCCTTTAAGGCTTAAGGGCTGATTATATCATTATCTTAATTTTTATTAGCATCCACCTATTAACTTCCACTACTATTCGCCTTATCCTCCTTATCTAACGTCTGGTCTTCTTTATCTAACATCTTATTAAGCTCTTCCTAAAGCGTCCTATTAATATTTAATATATTAATTACGTCCAAAATTTAATCAGCTTGTTTTTGGAGCAGATTCGCAAGATCTAGCTAACTGTTGTCATAGAGCAACTGCTTATTAAACGTCACGTCTCTCATTCAAATCACCTTCTTTTTACTGGGTATATACACCCTATAGATATTCGTTAACTAGTACCCAACCAGGTATCCAATATAAGCCCTTAGCTCAAGCTTTTACATATATAGGATATTGTATTTAAGCGGGTAAGCTCTACAGCCATATATTCATAGGTAAGCTATATTCAGCTTTAATAGCAAGAACCCTAGTACTAACTAAAGCTTCTCAAAAGGTATCATCCAGCCGAGCTAGGTGTTTAGTGTCTAATTAATCAAATACACTGCAGCTCTAGTAATTTCTGGCTATAGCTCTTCTAGTAGTTAAGCTTCAATTCGTATATAACAAGACTTAATAATAATCACCCCCCTAGAACGTTTAGCAGAACCGTTCTAAGACTTTATATATAGGGCCGATTTCTCTAGTAATATTCCTTTTTAAGTTCTCCAAGCGTCAAACTCATTACCTAGGGATGTTTCGCCATTAATTCAAATCACTGTGATCTTAAGGTTATATTAATGTTCCACCCTATTTAAATATTATATAATTGCTTATATTATTAACAACTTATAGGCAAAGGTCTCTACCTCATTTATACGCAGATATTCGTCATAGAAATATATTATCTAAATATAACTGTTATATGCCATAATCTCTGGAAACAAGTCAATATGCACTTAATAGAAGGGCCTAGTTGCCTTGCTGGTAGGTGTTCTTCTTAATACAATTTCGTAAGCCTTGCTAATAACATAGGTCTCACAGTCAATCATTACTAGACCTTAAAGTTTTGCACCACCTGCTTCCTAGGGTAAATGCTTAATTATATTAGGTCCTACATGGCCCAGTCTCTTATACTAGACTTCGCCTAATACTTCCTAATTAGGAAGGGGGTCTTATAATTAGATTGCAAATAAGGCCTTGCTTAAGGTCCTCAGTTATAGTTCATTATACTTAAGCGTTAATTGGTTATAATAGCTCTCGCAAAAGGCAAACATCTTATAATCGTTCTTATAATACAGTAGGTACTTTTTATTATCCCACCATATATTCTTTTTATTAAACTTCTTTAGGCAGGCTAAATTTATATAAAAGGCTGGTATATATACTATATTAGCTAAGAAGAGTTCCCTAGGACCTAATGGCGTCTAAACAGTAACTACTACCATCCCTACACCCTTAATTGGATCCATGCCCATTCCAGCATATATAAAGTCATTACTTAGTTAGAGCTTATCAACAAATCTTAATTAATTATTAATAACGTGTATAGTGGTTCCGCTGTTAAGAATCACGCTATTACGCAGCCTATAGTCAGTGCCTACTTTATAGGCGCCTATTTAATATACAGCAAAGGTACTAAGGTTGTCCTTTTAATCTTAATCTAGGCTCTATACAGCTTCCTTTTTTAGAGCTTCCTTACCTAAAGCCTACTACCTTATCTTCTTAATTTTTAACTTGGTCTAATTTAAGGCATTAGCAATCTTTTCCTTAACCTTTTTAGCCGTAGCTTTATCTAATTTCCAGTCCTTTAATTAAACCAACTCATTAATATAAGGACAATCTTAGAACCAGTAAACAGCTCCGCAGTAGCACATTAGGGTATCTTTCTTCTATGCCGTCCTAGAAGGGGTAGTAGTAGGGGCCTTATCCTTAGGAGCCTCGTCCTTAGGAGCCTCATCAATTGGCTTGCCCTAAAAGTTCACTACATTGGCACTAAATTGAGCTCTATTTTTCTGCTGGGCAGTCTCCAATCTTTAATAGTTCTAATAGATTTCAACCAGTTGATATATAGATATCACGTGGTCGTCGGCCTAGTCGTGTTTATTAAATTCAACCCTCTACATCAAGGCCCAATTTGGTAATACTGGCTCTACCGCCATCAGAAAGTCTCTAATTGCTTGGTTACCAAGTACGTCTGGCAGCTTAACCTTTTTACATTCGTTATACATCTTCTCCCACTGCTGTAGCCAGGCCTCAAAGTTCTGGTTCTTTAGGCCCTTTTTAACTTTAGCGTACTAAGTGGATAGGTAGAGCTCACATGCTATATTAGTAGGGGCAACTCTCTCCTTAAGAGCCACCAGGGTGTTATATACTAAGTCAATACCCAGTATATAGGTGTTGAGGTTCCTGGTTACTACACCGGTAATATAACTTTATAGAGAGGTCAAAGCTGTCTTCTTCTTCTTGTATTCCTTCTCTACTATCTTATACCTCTTGCGGAGAATTTAAAGCTCGTCCTTCTCGTCCTCAGAGAGAGTTGCATAGGATGTTATTCCTATCTTTACATCTAAAGGCTTAGGAAAGTCTGGTTTAACCAATTGGGGCAATTCCTCCTGTTTGGTTAAGGGGTCGACGTATTCCTATACGTCTCCTATTCGAGCTTGAAGCCTAATAAGGTCGACCCATTCGTCTCAGTCAGCTTAACTCAATAATATTACCGTTGTGGTGATGGTCTGGGTAGGTTAAGAAGTTATATTAAAAGGTGCTTATAGGAAGGATAAAGAATTTAATAATAAGTAGCAATTTGATGAGGGGTGTAACGGAACCTTATAGCAGGAACTACGGTAGGTCCTGTTATTGGGCTGGGTATATAGGTAAGAACAAATCAACAACGTAATAATAACTGGTGGAGTGGTTGCCCAACAGATTAACTCCAATTGTATTCTAAGATTTACTACAAGGAGAGAACTATCTATGGTAGGGACTAAGGTCCTTTAAATACACAACCGTACTCCTAAGAAATCCTCTTTTGTATATAAGGTACGTATTATATATATTATATATAGCGTACCCTTTGTATACTTTGTACACTGTGTATAACATTACATAACTTACTTACCATTCCTTATTACATGGTTTAACCAGATCCATCCTGGACCGTGCCTGTATTAACTAACTAGCTTTCTCCAACTCCTCTCTAAGTAGTTATAATATTATACTTAAAGCGTCTGTAACACTATCTCCCTCCTCTTTATCTTTGTCCTTAAAGATTCCTAACATCTCTAAGTTGTCTACTAGAGGTATAATGTCCGTTTAATTAGTCTGGTTAATATCCTTACTTATTATACCTAAAGCTTCTTCTTCTTTACAAGCGCAATATTATGCTTGCACTATGGCTACCATACTGTTACTAGGTGAGATAATATCGTCTTTATATTCTTATTATACGAAAGCGGGGTTAGTATGTGTTGCAATAGCAAGTCCTTTGCCTTAATAACCCTTATCTTGCTTAGAGTGTACTAAAGCAAATATTTAATTGTCCTGCAACGTTCGCTCTATCTCTAACGCTAAGTATGCGCGTCCTATAACTCTTAACAGTCTTTAAGTTCCCTTGTTGATCTCCCTTAGGGTCTTATATTTAATCTGCCGCTATAAAGCTTAACGGTAAGCTCTTAAGCGCCTTAGATGAACTTTGTTGTTTATAGGAAGCAGAGTAGGAGGCTACAGCTGCTTAATAGTGTGCCTTTAAAGTCCGTCTGTTGGCTTCTGCCCATCTTCTCCATCTTAAGAAAGTTTGTAAGAAGGTCCATTCTAAGGAGTGGAAACTTGTTTAATAGGGTCTTTCTAAGCTAGGTAATAAGAGAGTAGTGTCTCTAGAGAAGGAAACAGTTCTAAGTAATATGGCAGTTGCTCCTCCTAAGTCCCCCTTAGGTGGTTTGTCCTTTAGTAATCCTTTTTTAATACTCCCTAACCTACTTTCTTCTAATACTCCTATACCTTTCCCATAGCGTTCTCTAGGTTGCTTAGTAGTTCCTAGGTAGTCTCACTATAGCCTATCCACTTTACTTTATACCACATTTCATTATCTACATCCTTATAACTGATGATCCTTAAAACTTGCTATTTGTCTTCCTCTTGTCCTCTATACATGTCTGCCTTATAAACTGGTGGTTTAACATCTTTATATACTGGTTCTAGTATCGCAATATGTTGTATAGGGTAGATCCTTATTTTAGCTAGTAGGTTTAACTTATACGTAACTAATAAAATCCTTTGCTTAATTTTAAAAGGCCCTAGTCTAACATAGTCTAACTTCTTACTTAGTTGTTAACTCTTAAAATTTTTATATAGTACCCACACTTTATCTCCCTCCTTAAGATCTGGTCCCTTAAATCTCTTAGCATTATAGTACCTTTTTATTTGTTCTTGTACTAGTTTAGCTGTTTCCATAAGGTTTATATAAAGATTTATTAACGTCTCTATTCTCTCTTTAGCTATGCTACTTATCTTCTTTACTTAATGTGGCAATAATAATGTTCTTAGCTTATACCCGTAATTCGCCTTAAATGGTAATACTCCCATTCCTTCTTATAGTGTTACATTATATGCAAACTGTGTAACTGGTAATAATAATACCCAATTATTCTATACGTGATTAATATAATGCCTTAGATACTGTTCTAGTGTCTAGTTTAATCTTTCTATTTATCTATCCGTTTATGGATAATACGCTGTAGATATTACTACGCGAACCCCTTATTCTGCTAGAAATACTTCCTAAAATACTGCTATAAATCTTAGATCTCTATCTAATATAATCTTATCTAGTGCACTATGTCTTATAAATACTTCTTTTATATAGATTTTAGTAACATCCTCTGCTAACATTTCTTTAGTGCATACTATAAAGTATCCCTACTTTATAAGCTTATCTACTATTACTAAGATTATATTGTAATCCTATCCTATAATAGGATCTCTTAACTTTAGTAATTTAATAATAAAGTCCTATAATATAACCTCCTACGGTCTTCCTGGTATCTTAACAGGTTATAGTCCTCTATACGGCTTATGCCTTATTGGTTTATTTCTTTAGCAATCTAGACATTCCCTTATAACTTATCTTGCTAGTCCCTAGATTCCTTAAATAATATACTCTTCTTAAAGTCTTAACACTAAGCCTATAGCTCCGTTATGTCCTTATAACATTCCCTTATAAAATTCCTTAATAAACTCTTCTATAATAGACTTAGGCATATATGTTACTTTTCTGTTTTCATATTGCTCTAAGTCTAGATCCTCTACCTATGCCTCTTAGATCTTCTACATCTAATTACTCTTTAGTGACTTATGGATCTAGCTTTCCTTAGTTACTGTAATCTTTAGATAATTATACCTAATTAATTTATCTTAATCCTTCCGTAACAAAGCTCCTAACAGCTTTTCTTTACTTTATAGTTTAGCTTTTCTGCTTAGAGCGTCTACTTATACATTATCTATACCCTTAGTGTGCTGAATTTTAAAATGGTATTCTATAAGCATTTCCGCCCATCTAACCTATCTTTAGTTGAATTCCTTTATTATTAGGAATCCTGTAAGGTTCTTATAGTCCATCTTAACCATAAATAGTTTCTCTATGCCTTGTAAGAATGCTCTCTATTCCTTAAGTACTGCAACTATACCTAATAACTCCTTGTTGTAGATGTTATAGTTTAGTTCTAGTAGTGTCATCTTCTAACTGTAGTATGCCACTAGATGCCATACGTCTTAATGCTTCTATAGTAAACATGCTCCTAGTATAAAGTCTAATGTATCTGTCTTAACAACCGTCTCTAACTTTAGTTGATAGATCTTAAGGACTGGTTCCTGGGTAAACAACTCCTTTAGTTCTTAGAACAGCTTTTTCTGCTTACTACCCTAAACCCATAGTTTCTCTTTCTTTGTCAATTATGTAAATAGCTTAATGCTTTTTAACCACTATACTATAAATCTCCTATAGTAGTTACAAAACCCTAGAAATAACCTTAACTATATAACGTTTTCTAGTTCTTGCCAACTTACTATAGCTTCTACCTTCTTTAGGTCCATGCTGATTTTTCCTAGTTTAATAATAAATCCTATAAAATTGGTTTTTTTTATAAAGAACTTATATTTCTTAATTGCTACTAGTATCTGTTCTTCTTATAGTCTTATTAAGACCTACTTAATATGTCTTTTATATTCTTTCTTGTTCTCTAAGTAGATAATAATATTGTTAAGGTATACTATAATAAACTTATCTAGGTATTCTCCTAACACGCTATTAATTTGCTTCTAGAATGTTGCTAGTGCGTTTATAAGCCTAAATTGTATAACTAATGGTTTATATAGTCCTTCCTTTAACCTAAAGGCTGCCTTCCATTTATTGCCTTTCTTAATCCTAATTTAATGGTATACCCACCTTAGATCTATCTTTGTAAAGATTTTTATGTTACCTATCCTATCTTGGATTTTACTAATTAAGGGTAAAGGATATCTATCCTTTCTTATAATACTGTTTAACTGTCTATAGTCTATACACATCCTAAGTTTTCTATTTTTCTTTAGAATAAATAATACTGGATATCCTGCTAACGACTGTAATGGTTTAATATATCCCTTATATAAGTTCTCCTAGACAAACTCCTTAAGCGCTACTAACTCTGTTTTAGTAAGCTTGTAAATTAGAAAGAACTTTAAACTTATTCCCTTTTCTAATTCTATTTTATAGTTCTATACTGCATACTCTAACAGCTTTTTACTTTCTGGTAACTATAACTTTTTGCTATACTTATGGTATCTCTTTAGTACATAACTTAAGCTTTGCTTAGTCTCTTTGTATATTACTCTAACTTGGTACTATACTAACTTGGTTTATTATCGTACTTTGCGCCGTTAAGTATTCTTAATATTAACCTAACCTATAACCCAATTAATCTTTAGATTATACTCCTATAACCAAGGCATTCCTAGTATTACCTTGTCCTGTCCCAATAGTAGGATATTAAAAAACATTCTAACTGGTCTTCCTTTAATAGTTAACTAAATAGGTCCTATTTTAAGATTAATAATGCCTCCTCTATAGGCTATCTAATCTCCTAAAATTGTTATAAGTGGATATAGGTATTCCTTCTGTCTGTGTGGTAACCCTATTCTTTTTACTACTTTTAGTAATATGTGGTTCCTAGTTACTCTACTATCTATTAATGCTTTAAACTATTAATTTTGCCATTTAACTTATAAATTTAGGTATTGTTCTTAAATTCCTTTAAGGGTTTAAGGCTCTAACACTAGTTCCCTCTAGTTCTGTATACCTCCCCTTTTCCTAACTATTAGCTACTAGATCCTATTTATACTTGGTCCAACTTAGGCTAATACTTAGTTTATTTCTTTTCCTCTATATACCATAGATAAGTATTCTCTGGGCACTCCTACCACTGTTATCTATCTAGGCATTCTTCTATAAGGAATCTTCCTGGTTAAAGTATTAAGTCCCCTTAGCTTTACACTTCTACTAGGTGCTATTTATATATATATTTAGCGTTCCTAAACTGTTTTTCCTCTAGTGCCTAATATATCCTTACTAGGTACTTCTAGTTCTTATCTTTTAGTGCTCTATATATATTACATATATTATCCACACAAGCTATCCATAATAGTGTATAATGCGCTATATGTTTTAGGTTAACTCTTAGCTTATCTTTACTTTTAAGTTTAAACCTATACCTAGTTAACCTAACTACTAGTATCTCTGCTGCGGGTACTAAGATTTGTTACTTACTTCTCTAGTCCCTAGATCCTTCTTCTAGGTTCCTTAATATCATAATTAATGCTCCTTTAATATGACTTATGCGTTTCTCTATAATAGGTTAGTCTTAGACAACTTTTTTATTTAGCCACATATAAAAGTCTTCCCATTTATTGTTATGTTGTTGCCTATACCACTTTTTATATAACTAGTTTAGTATGTATGGTTTATCTATTAGAAAGTACCTTATTATTACTACATTGTGATATCCTTTGGTATATCTTTCTTTAAATCTAGTTGGGATATCTAGATCCTCTTCTTACTCCAGTTTATCTAACCATTTTGCCCTAGGTGTCCCTGCACTTGGCCTATTAGTAACTCTTTATATAGGTGCTCTGTCCCTTATACAACCTAGCATAGCTAACCTCTTGTCTAGCTTCTGCTCTTGCTATGTAATAATTCTTATTCTAAACTTATCTATAGTTTCTTACTTTCTGCGTCTTACAGTTAGATCTTTATAGTCGTTTTACTTTTTAATCCTAGTATTAACTATTTAATCTTTAGGCTAAACACTGCGTTTACCTGGGATTGCTAATATTCTTATTTATTCCCTAAACTTATAGTTCTTAAACTTACGTCCTGTACTTATTTGTTTGTCACTAAACTAAGTCACTGCCCTTTCCTATTAGTTTTTGTCCATTATGGGTTCTTAGGTATGTCTTATCTTATCTTAAAAATCTTAAGCTTCTTACATCTCTTTTTAAGAATCTTAAGCCTATAGCCTTTTGCCTTTATTAAGTAATAAGCTAGCACTAGTAGTTACCTACTTGCTTAGTTTCTTTTAAATATTACTCCTATTGTCTTATAAAGCGATGGAAATTGTATTTAATGGTGTTATAATATCCATTACTAAACCTTGTTCTGTAATAGTCTCAGTCTCTACTTCTATTTTAACTTCTCTAAGGTTTATATACTCCTAGTAAGCTGCCTTTATTACCTTATTATTAGTAAATGCTTTACCTTTATTAAATTTATTGTCTTTAATGTCCAATCTATAAGCTAGTTTATTAGTTCCTCTAAACTTAGATAATAATGGCTCCTATAGCCAATAGCTTGCGCCATACTTAGCGTCCTTATAAATTTAGTATACGTTGTTATAATAATACGCAAAACTATTAATTAAACATTCTTTTGTTCCTTATAGTGCACCATTATTCCTTTATACATATATGCCATCTACTAGCCTTGTTCCCTTTACCACGTGGTTACTCTAACCACCTCTACAGTCTCTGGCAAAATAACCTTATTTTCCGCAATTTATATAAGCCCCATTTTTAAACCATTTTTCTTGCTATGGAGTCCGCCTAAACGTCTTCTACTACTGAGATCCCTAGTTTAGCCTCTACTCCTAGGTCCTTTAATTACTTAATCCTTAACCTCTAGGTTTCCATAGTTTCTTTCCCTACCTTTAGGTTTCTTTAGTACCGCTTAGGTCTATTGGCTCTACGCCATTCTATAGTTTTTAACTCTATATCTATTATTGCGTATTCTGCGCCTTGTATAACTATAAAACTCTATCTTACCCTCTCTTAGCTTATTCCCTTTAATAGATCCTATTATTAATCTTTATTAACTAGTTTATTAACTCTCTTAGAGTTCCTACATCTTCTATTAGGATAATTACGTTCTTGACTTTAGCCTTAAGTCCCTGTTTATACTGTGCTATAAGCGCCTTATTATTCCACTTAACCTATATAGCTAATATTTAAAACTGTGTGGTATACTTAATTGCTAAAGTGTGTTATACTAAGTTCTAAAGTCTTTATTCTACTATGGTTGTGGCCTCCAGATCTCCAAATATCTGCGTTAGTTATTCTGCAAACCTATTCTAACTGGCAAATATATACCTTACGTCCTGGTTAGTAGTTGTTATGCTATTAGCCTATATTTCCATAAGGTACGGCTTAAACTACTTAAGTGCCCTCCCTGTTAGGAATAACCCTATATAGGCTACTTGATCTAACAATGTTACTAACTTTACTCCTTCCTGTACTACTTTAAAGTGCATTTACATAAGGAATCCTTTAAGTTTTAACTTCTCTCCTAAGAATCGTTTAATTAAAGGTAGCTTAATCTTTACTGCTCCAATTCCATTAATATATTCTTTAAGTATCCTATTATTGTCTTATAAGTGATTAACCATTTTCTATAACTAACCTTGCGTAACCACTTAAGAATCCGTATCTCCTAACCCTAAGGTTGTGGCTATTGCCAACGCCATTATAACTGGTGCTTTGGGTGGCATATTGTTTAATCTTGTTTAATACTATAACTATAGTAGTAAATATATAACGGAACCTTATAGTAGGAACTACAGTAGGTCCTGTTATTAGGCTGGGTATATAGGTAAGAACAAATCAACAACATAATAATAACTGGTAGAGTGATTGCCTAATAGATTAACTCTAATTATATTCTAAGATTCACTATAAGGAGAGAACTATCTACAGTAGGGACTGAGGTCCTTTAAATACACAACCGTACTCCTAAGAAATCCTCTCTTATATGTGAGGTATGTGTTATACGTGTTGTATATGGCATACCCTTTATACACTTTGTACACTACGTATAACATTACGTGACTCGCTTACCATTCCCCGTTACATGGTTTAACCAGATCCATCCTGGACCGTGCCTATATTAACTAACTAGCTTCCTCCAACTCCTCTCCAAGTAGTCGTAACATTATACTTAAAGCGTCCGTAACAAGGGGTATAATTAATTAAATTAATTAGTTGAATAGGGGCAATACGGCAAGCAACCCGGGCTTATAACTATCGACCGGATATCCGTGCACTAATTATAAAAATTAAATAAGGACTCTGTCTATTGAAATACGGTTCTAAGACCTCTATATATACATGTAGGAAAGGTATAGGAAAGGAAAGACAAGGGGGGTAAGGGGAGTCAATGAAACTGGGGTAGGTGACCAAGTCAATGACCGAGTCGATAACCGAGTCGGTGACCGAGTTAATGAGTAAGTAGCTGAGTTGGGGTAAGATAACCTAATTCAGGTCGACATATATATAAAGCCTACATTAAGGACGCCGATAGTCTTAAGGATCTAACCCTTTCTCCCTTATTTGGTGAAAGTAATGGGCTTGATCCAGGGCCTGTTCCTGGCTTCCTGCCTGTACTTACCGCGGTAAAGAAGCTTCTAATTGCGCGCGTATACGTTTATCTACAGGTTGTGCGTGTATGCGGCTAGTAACATTGCTATACTGGCCACGTCTGCTGCCTTGGTTAGAACACACTAAAGACTTAGAGGCAGCTACTACGGCTACCTACTGAACTTGAGATACTGGTTATGAGGCCTACGGCAGTAGATAGTGGCGAATACCTAACTCGGCGGTTCACTAAGCGGTATACTCTAAGGCGCTTTACTATATTACTGTGGCTTTACTTTTTAAAGGTTAATTATCCTAATTATTGTAATGTTAAAATATGTAGCACCTAGCTTACCAGCTTACCCAAAAATAGCTCTATATTAGATCAGCTACCTTATATTAACAAGTTAGGGTCTAATTCTAGTAGTCCGACGGCTTACTCTACCGCTCCTATATAACGTCCTACTGTTAACCCTCTACCTGCCGAGCTTGGCAGTAATATACTGGATGGCGAATTTGATGATAATATACTGGATACTTTGGTTCCTAATCTGGTGCCTAACCTTAATAAATTAGAGCTTTTAAGTTGCGAGGTTTAATACCAACAAGGCCTGCAAGCGGGCCTAGAGGTTCCTACTGTGCGGTAGATACCTATCTCTAAGCAATTGGCTAGTTTTATTATGCGTGGCGCCTTTCCTACTCTATTTCCTTATGGTAAAGCCAATTTTAACATGCCACAAAGCCATACAGTTACCCTGGCTGCGTACGCTAAGCATATGCTTAAGTATCAGGACGGTCAGTTTGGCCGCCACCCCTTATTTCGCTACTACATGTTTAATCGGATTATGAGAGAGTAAGCCCTTAATGCCACCTGCTTCCTTTACAGCCGATTAGATAAGAATGGTCTATCTTTAGATAAGCTTAGTAATTTTATAAATGGCAATAGGGGTAACCAGTTGCTAAACAAGATTGTACGGCATGTATGGAACCTTAAGGGCACTAGACCTTACTGGAGGCAGAAGAGAAATAAGCTTATAGCTTATACTGAAAACATTAAGAGCGGGTCTCTGTTCTTTACACTTAGCGCTACTAATCTACATTGGCATGACCTACACTCTTATATGCCTCTATTTAATGAGTATAAGGCTACTAATAAGGCTTAGCGCTACTGGATTACTTCTTAAAATCTTAACAATAATCCGCATATTGCTGCTTACTGGCTACATTGCCGCTTTAATCTGTTTAGGAAGCACGTGCTTAAAGATCTATTTAATAGCACAGACTTTTGGTCCTAATATAAGTGGCAGGTATAAGGTAGCGGCTATATACATGGCTTCTTATAGAGTTTAACAGCCCTAAGGCTAGATCTGTTATCTAGTGAATTAAAGGCGGCTTTTGCTAAGTACTGGACTACTTTTATATCCGCAATAAATCCTAATTGATCTAGGCCTCCTGATCTCCAATATCCTTCTGCTCTCAGCTATAAAGAATAGCTTAACACTAGTAAGCTTCTTACTGCCTGCCTTAATCGATTTTAACAGTACTGTAATTGTACCGAATTTTACTACTTAAGATTAAAGAAAGGCTCCACTGGAGTAAAGGAGTGCCGCTTCTATTTTTTATACTCTCTCCGCAATAAGGCCGCTGTATCAAAGGATTAAAATCTATATCACTGGACGTTCTGTCCGCAGCATAACAATAAGCTTCTTAATAGTTATAATGCAGCCATAATATTGGCGTGGATGGCAAATATTAATACATTACCCGCTATAAGTATATTAGTAATAGTTAACTATATAGGCAAATATTGCAGTAAGGAAGAGAAGAAATCAACTTCCTACTAGGAGTTGCTCTAATTAGTATAGCCGCATGCCAATAGCCTTTATGCCTTTAGTTCGGTAGTGGCTAGGTTTATAAACAAGCTTATTGCCAAACGCGATTAGTTAGCATAGGAGGTATACTATCTGCTTCTTAACATTCCCCTTTACAAAGGCTCTAGGAATGTAGTAACTTTAAACTATTGCTAGGAGGATAATTAGAGCGCTATATATAAGCTTAAGAATAGGCAACTATAAGGGCACGGACTGTCTAACTATAAGAAATATAAGCGCCGCCCAGATAGGGTAGAGGATATTACTTTTCTCAATTTTCTACTCTATTTTAATTACTCTACTTATAAGCGTTGACCAAGAGCAAGGCCTTAAGTTATATTATACTTTCCGCGATATAAGGGCGATCCTTCCTATTTATAGTATCCTAAGTTCTGTTGTATAAAGCTTATCCTTTATTACCTGTAGAGGGAGTATAAGGATATAGCTACTTATACTAATGGATTTAGGGCCCCTAATTATGTGGCTTCCTATTAGGCTTACGTTAACTCTTATTAGCACCTACCTAACTACTTCTATAATCGGAAACTAGAGGAAGCTTATAAAACTGCTAATAATATTAATAAGTTTAAGGGCGATTTCGCAGATGACTTAAAGCTATATTAGTCCTTTAAGGCCCTATATGCCCGCATTTAAAACACTAACGGAGTTAAGATTAAGGATCCTAATAGGCTTAGTAATAGGGAGCTTGACCATAACTACAATTAAGGTATGTATTAGGGTATGTACCCGCAGCTCAATAAGAGGAAGCATGGTTACAGCCTCTACCACAAAGCCGCCTATCCTAAATAGTAACTCCATCTTCCTTACAACCAGGCCAGCGTTATATTTATAACGCTATAGTTAATTACTACAGGCAGATCTAATTAGGCCATGGCCCCCCTCTGCTATGGATTAATATTAATAGAGAGGTAGGAACTGGCAAATTATATCTTATTGCTGTTCTCTCTGCTACGCTCTGTACTATAGCAAGGGCTAATAGCAAGCTATTACTATTAGCTTAAGCCGCCCCTACTAGGGTAGCTACCTTTAATATTAACGGCAGGACTATATATAATCTATTAAAGCTACCAGTGAATTGCCCCTTTAAGGAATTACCTACTGCTAGTTTTATGCCTCTACAATAAGCTTTTAAGGATATTCACTATCTCATCCTTAATGAGAAATCTATGATTAGGCAAGTATATTTAGCCTAGATTGATCACTGCCTCCGTTAGATCTACCCTACACATAATAACGACTACTTTAGAGGCTTAAACATCTTACTGGTAGGCGATTTCCATTAGCTTCCCCCTGTAGGTTAGGCGGCCTTATATAGCAATCTACCCGCTAGGCCGTTAGAGCTCGCCAGCCATAGAAAGGGAGCCTATGAGGCAATTAACCGAACTGCTGTCCTAGATTAAGTTATGCGGCAGGGCAGTAATAACCCTAAAAGCACTACATTTAGGACTGCCCTTACAGAGCTACGTAGTAATTCTATAAGTGATTCAACCTAGAAGCTTCTTTTAACTAGGTGTAAGCAGGGCCTACCTACTAACAAGGTTGCGGGCTTTAATAACGCAACTTGGCTATATGGTATACGCGCTACTATAGGTAAATATAACACTACTTAACTTCACGATCTTTTATAGCCGGTGGTGGCTATTAAGTTAGTTAACTCTAGTATAGGTACACAAAAGGTTACTCCCAATTAGTGTAATACTCTAGAGAATTTAACCCTATATATTAGCGCTAAAGTTATACTAATACAGAATATCTGGGTTGAACTAGGCTTAGTAAATGGTATAGTTAAAAATGTTATATAGAAGGAGGACGCTAATATTAAAAAGGATCAGCCCTAGGCACTGCTAATTGCGGTAGATGGTTATAACAGACCTACCCTATTTACTTTGTTACGGCGCTGGTGGAAAACGGTGGATTATGGCAGTGGATTGTAGCGGACAATCGCAGACAGTTTCAGACAATCTCGGACAGTATTACGGTACTGGCAAATTACCGCAGATTGCGGTCACGTGACGCGAAGATCGCATAAAACATCGAGCGGCGCTGCTCTTCTTCTCCTTTCCTCTCTCTAGCTTTGGATCCTCGTTTATAGACAATCCAATCGTACAGGCTTGCGCGACCCTCTTGCCGTGCTCGTGCCTCGATTGACTAAGTCGCTAACATACTTAGCAGGACAGGATAAAAGTTATCCCTATCTTTTCTATTCTTTATAAGTAGGAGGGTGCAAGAGGCTCTTACTTACAGCATTAGTTTCCAGTTACTCTAGCTTTTGCTTTTACTATATATAAAAGCTAGGGCCTAATACTTAACTGGGTAGTTCTAGATATTAAGGAAAAGGATAAGATAGCTGGGCTAACTTATATAGCAATCTTATAAGTTAAAAAGCTTTTAGGGCTTATGTTTAAATGTGGATTTAATAAGGAATAATTTTAGTTATCTATAAGCAAGGCTAAGGAGGTATAACAGGAAGATTTTATATAAAGGCAGTAGCAACTGCTCGCAAACAACTTTTCCTAAATAGGAAATTATGTACTGGCTCGGAGGTAAGCAGAGAATATAGTATTCGTCTTAGTTTTCTAACTTTTAAATAGCTTATCTATAAAATCCAATTTATCTAAATTTTAACCCCCCTATCTGTTCTACCTTCTTATTACCTTTAGAGCTGTTAGATATACATACAATGGTGTATAGGGAGAATTGGCAGTATTATTGGATCAATATTACTACTGTCTGTAGCGTTAATTGATTTTTAAAAATTTTCACTTTTTTTTAAAGGGCAGAAATATTGCTTATATAATAAGTCACGTGACCTTTAAGAATATATATTACTTCTAAATTAACCTCACTTGGTTACTGCAGTAGACCCTCTTAATAAGATAATACTACCTAGCAGTGACTAAGGCACCTTAACCTTACTACCACTCCTTTTATAGGCCTCCTCCCGTCTATAAATACTCCCTCTTTTATACCTTCTTCCCTTCTTTTCTTCCTCCTTATAGGGAGCTAGAGGTGCTCTAATACGCCTCCTTAGTCTCCACTAAGGGATCTATTAGTTGATGTAGCGATATAGACAGCATTGGACAAGGAGATAATGGGTAAGAGAAAAGATAGGAAGGACGGAGGAGCCTTTAGTAGGTGTCAGTCAAGTAACATTAATAGCTATTTATGGCCGCCTAATCTCCTGTGCTTGTAGGCCTCCTCCCGTCTATAAATACTCCCTCCTCTATACCTTCCTCTCCTCTTTTCTTCTTCCTTATAGGAGCTGGAGGTGCTCCAATACCCCTCCCCAGTCCCTACTAAGGGATCTATTGGTTAACGTGGCGATATGGACAGTATTGGATGAGGAGACAATGGGTAAGAGAGAAGATAGGAAGGACAGAGGAGCCTCCGGTAAGTGTTAGTCAAGCAATATTAATGGCTGGTTTTCGTTACCCAAAGATTGCGTTATGTAACGATATTTAGGAACACAAATATGTACCCCATCCCGTACTCCACCACTACTAAATATTCTATATTTTACACTCAGAGCTGCTTGTAATAGGCATTCCTAGAATATCTGCCGGTTTAAAGCTCTATAATTAAATGTTGTTAATGGTTTATATAGGGGTCGTCGATTAAGCTCCCAGGACACAATTTTTAAAGTTTAACACTATACCACTATTACGACCTTCTTGCAGTGGCCGAGCTACCCGTAATCTCCTCCCCTCCCTCCCTCCCTCCCTCTTATTGCTTGGCGCTGAGCTATTGCGTTGTTGCTGAGCCATTGCGTTGTTGTACATCCGAACTAGTGGGCAACGACGTGGTTAATTGATTATGTTAGGCGTTGCTACTGTGGCCGCACCGCCTCTACCTGTTGGGGGGAGGGGTCTCGGCATACCGTTATGTCTCTTCTTATATGCGTGTTTGATCAAGTTAGGGTAGTAGACTTTAATTCCGGCCATGCGGCGATTTATTTATCAGGCATTAAAAATATTTAGTATATAAAGCTTTAATTTGGAATTACAATCTACTATATCAGATCCTACGTAGAGGGCTCTATATTAAAGCTCGCAGTCTAAATATGTACTAGATTTGTGACCAATATGACCTTTAAGCTTAGTTTAAGTAGGGCGCCTCGGTCACTGCAGTAGATCCTTACCTAGCGGTGACCAAGGCGCCCTAGTCTTACTACTATTTCTAAATTAGGCAAAAGCTCTATATAGGGGGGTCCTAGGGGGTCTCCCCCTGGAAAACCTTATCTCTATATATATTAATTAAAGTCTATATAATAAAGCTCTAAATTACAAACTCGGGTCAAAATTTTAGTTGGGGGGCCAACTATCCGCATGTTTGGTGGGATATTCGCTTATTGAAACCCACGCTGGCCATGAGTAGAGCCACGAGCAGAGCCATGAGCAGAGCCACAAGCAGAGCCACGAGCAGAGTCATTAGTAGAGACGGCTACGAGCAGAGCCATAAGTATAGAGGTATGGAGGTGCGAGGCGTAAAGGTAGGAAAAGCTAAACCTTAATTTACCCCTGTAGATCAACCAAGCACTGTTCATCTAGACCCACCCTCCAACTCCTACCGACCCACCTTCCTATCTAGGCTGCCCCTTTACTTCTCTTTACTCCTCCCTCCACCCCTCCCTCCACCCCTCCCTCTGCTCGTGGCTCTGCTCGTGGCTCTGCCCGTGGCTCTGCCCGTGGCTCTGCCCGTGGCTCTGCTTGCGGCCCTGCTCGTGGCCCTGCTTGTGGCTTTACTCATAGCTCTACTTGTAGCTCTACTTGTGGCTCTACTTGTGGCCCTACTTGTGGCTCTGCTGCCCGTGCCTCTCTTACAAAGGGAGACGCGTAGAGAGAGAGACGCGTAGAGAGAGACGCGTAGAAAGAGACGCAGGGGGAGACACATAAAACGAGGGAGTTAAAATAGATAACGGGAAGGTTGAAATAGGCCGCGAGTAGTGTCTTAGCTTCCTTTACCTTCGTTTAATCGTGCAGCAGCTTACGGGGCATACAGGGGTTGGGGAGTATTGGTGAACATTGCATTTGTATGGCTTTTACTAGTAAAATAGGTGCCCGAGAAGTGCCTTGGCTGCCCTTACCGCCTGCTAGGCCGCCGGTGATCAAAAGATTCGGGCAGTAAAGTTACTGCCAGGAGTTACTGCCCGGATCCTGACCGATAGATAAGAAGAAAGCTTAAAAAGCAATTAAGGAGCTAAGTAAGGAATACTAGATAAGTACCCTTAGAGAGCTAAAATAGTTCCTAGGAATTTATATGCTATATAATTATAACCAGAGGCTCCTATGGCTATCCCAGAAAGCTTATATTAAGAAGATAGCTAACTAGTATAACATCGGGAAAATATTCGCAGGATGAGATTTAAGTAGACTTTAATTTTCGCGTTTCGCGTAATTGACATGCAATTTAACTAACTCAACACGCAATTAACCAACTTGACACGTAATTGACTAACTTAACACGCAATTTAACTAACTTAATATGTAATTAACCAACTTAACACATAATTTAACCAACTTAATACGCAATTAACTAACTTAACACGCAATTTGACTAACTTAATATGCAATTAACTAACTTAACATATAATTTAACTAACTTAATATACAATTAACTAACTTAATACATAATTTAACTAACTTAACAACTTTAAAAGCTAACTATATATTTCTTAACACGTAATTAACCTACTTAGCAACTTTAAAAGGTAACTATATATTTCTTAACATGTAATTAAGGTAAAGTTATATACTATATATTTAACTATTATATATTATCTAATATAATCTTATACAATCTTATATAGTTTTATTACTTGGAGGCTCTGCACAAGGCTCTGTACAAGGCTCTATATAAAGCTCTACACGAAGCTCTACACGAAGCTCTACACGAAGCTCTATACAAAGCTCTACACGAAGCTCTACACGAAGCTCTACACGAAGCTCTACACGAAGCTCTACACGAAGCTCTGCGTACAGAGGCTCTGCACGAAGCTCTGCGCATAGAGGCTCTGCACGAAGCTCTGCG
>Ga0307507_10003600_pt1 | contig 29502 bp, 9 predicted proteins | sample 7_EM_MG_FD_207223 | JGI IMG/M metagenome (GOLD analysis project Ga0307507, IMG submission 207223) | Populus trichocarpa ectomycorrhiza microbial communities from riparian zone in the Pacific Northwest, United States - 7_EM | ecosystem: Host-associated > Plants > Roots > Unclassified | place... | reverse complement strand
TATAATTATGGTTGCCAAATGCGCAGATTACTGGCAGGTTGCGCGCAGGCTGCGTGTCAAAAAAACACGATATAGGCTAGTCGGTCGAGTTGCCAAATGACCTCAACTGCGCGCCAATTGCGTCAACTACCAACCATTGAGGCCATTGAAAGGGTACTATATTTTGCCGATGAAGAAAGGACTATATAAACCATTAGTTATACAATTTAGGCTTATAAACACACTAGCAATATTCTAGAAGCGAATTAATAGCGTGTTAGGAGAATACCTAGATAAGTTTATTATAGCATACCTCAATGATATTATTATCTACTTAGAGAATAAGGAAGAACATAGAGAATATATTAAGTGGGTCTTAAGGAGACTATAGAAAGAATAGATGCTAGTAGCAATTAAAAAATATAAGTTCTTTATAAGAAAAACTAATTTTATAGGATTTATTATTAAATTAGGAAAGATCAGCATAGACCTAAAGAAAGTCGAAGCTATAGTGAATTGGCATAAACCAGAGAATGTTACGCAGTTGAGGTTATTTCTAGGGTTTTGTAACTACTATAGGAGGTTTATAGCATAATGGTTAAAAAGTATTAAGCCGTTTACAAGGCTAATAAAGAAAGAGGAACCGTGGGTTTAGAGTAGTAAATAGAAAGAGCTATTCTAGGAACTTAAAGAGTTGTTTATCTAAGAACTAATCCTTAAGATCTATTAACCAAAGTTAGAAACAGTTGTTAAGATAGACACATTAGACTTTACACTAGAAGTATATTTGCTATAAAAGCACCAGGACGTATAGCATCCAGTAGCATACTATAGTTGGAAAATACTACTACTAGAGTTAAACTATGACATCTATAATAAGGAGTTATTAGGTATAGTTACAGCACTTAAGGAATAGAGAGCATTTTTATAAGGCACAGAGAAACCATTTATGGTTAAGACGGACTATAAGAACCTTATAGGATTCCTAATAATAAAGGAACTTAACTAAAGACAGGTTAGATGGGTGGAAATGCTTATAGAATACCATTTTGAAATTTAGTATACTAAGGGTATAGACAATACACGAGCAGACGCTTTAAGTAGAAAGGCTAAACTATAAAGTAATAAAAAGCTATTAGGAGCTTTATTGCAAAGGTATTACAGACGCTTTAAGTACGATGTTACGACTACTTGGAGAAGAGTCGGCGGAAGCTAGTTGGTTAATACAGGTACAGTCCAAAATAGATCTAGTGGAACTATATAACGAGAAATAGTAACTAAGGTCACGTGGTGTTAAACATATTAACTATATTAAACAAAAGGGACGTTATATTTAATATAGACAACACGTACCTTACGTATAAGAGAGGATTTCTTAGGAGTACGGTTGTGTATTTAAAGGACCTTAGTCCCTACCGTAGATAGTTCTCTCCTTATAGTAAATCTTAGAATATAATTAGAGTTAATCTGTTAGGCAACCACTCCACCAGTTATTATTATATTGTTGTGTTTATTATACCTATATACCTAGCCCAATAACAGAACCTACCGTAGTCTAAGCTATAAGGTTCCATTATATATTCACTACTAAGGTTACAGTATTAGAACAAACTTAAACAATATACCACTAAGAACAGCACCAGTTATAACGGCGTTAATAGGAGCCATAACCTCAGGGCTAGGTGATACTAGTATAGACAGTAGGGATTCTTAAGTGGTTATACAAGGTCAGTTACAGAAAATAGTTAATTACTTATAAGATAATAATAGGATACTTAAAGAACGCATTAATAGAATTAGAGCGGCAAAGATTAAGTTACCTTTAATTAAATAATTTTTAGGAGAGAAGTTAAAGCTTAAGGGATTTCTTACGCAAATACACTTTAAGGTAGTACAGAAAGGAGCGAAGTTAGCAATATTGTTAGACCAAGTAGCCTATATAGGATTGTTCCTAACAGGGAGGGCACTTAAGTAGTTTAAGCCGTATCTTATAGAAATACAGGCTAATGGCATAACAACTACTAACTAGGATATACAGTATATATTTACTAGTTAGAATGGGTTCGCAGAGCGACTAATGTAGATATTTAGAGACCTAGAGGCCACAACCACAGCAGAACAAAAGCTTTAGAACTTAGTACAACGCACTTTAGCAATTAAGTATATAACACAGTTTCAAACACTAGCTATATAGGTTAAGTGGAATAACAAGGCGCTTATGGCATAGTATAAACAGGGACTTAAGGCTAAAGTTTAGGACGTAATCATCCTAATAGAAGATGCGGATACTCTAAAAGAGTTAATAGATTAGTTAATAAAGATTAATAATAGAATCTACTAAAGGGAACAAGCTAAAAGAGGGCAAGATAGAGTTCCATAGTTATATAAGGCGCAGAGTACATAATAACAGACATAGAGTTAAAAACTATAGAATGGCGCGGAGCTAATGGACCTAAGTAGTACTAAAGAAACCTAAAGGTGGGGAAAGAAACCATAGAAACCTAAAGGTTAAGAATTAAGTAATTAAAGGACCTAGGAGTAGAGGCTAAACTAGGGATCTTAGCAGCAAAAGACATTTAGGCGGACTCTATAGCAAGAAAGATAGTTTAAAGATGGAGCTTGCATAAATTACGGAAAATAGGGTTATTTCGCCAGAGACTGTAGAGGTGGTTAGAGTAACCATGCAGTAAAGGGAACTAGACTAGCAGACGGCATATACATATAGAGGGACAATAGTGTACTATAAGGAATAAAAGAATATTTAATTAACAGTTTTGCGTATTATTACAACAACGCATACTAAATTCATAAGGACGCTAAGTACGGCGCAAGCTATTAGCTATAAGAGCCAGAGTTAAAAGGACTCTAAGGAACCAGAGAGTTAGATAAAGAATAAAATTAACTCTATAAGCTAGATTAAGATGTTACAGTAATATACAGATAAAGATTAGCAGTAATAATAATAGAGTTAGAGTACTTATTAATCATTAGTAATAAGGACAAAAAGGAGGCTAACTAGAAGCACTTAAACCTTAATAACGCAATAGAAGTAGAGACTAAGACCATCACCAAACAAGGTTTAGTAACGGATGTTATAACACTGTTAGATACAATTTCCATTGCTTTATAAGATAATAGGAGTAATATTTAGAAGAAATTAAGCAAGTAGATAACTACTAGTGCTAACTTATTACTTAATAAAGGCAAAAGGCCACAAGCTTAAGATTCTTAAGAAGAGATAAGAAAAGCTTAAGATTCTTAAAGTAAGATAAGATATACCTAAGAACCCACAATAGACGAAAACTAATGGGAAAGGGTAGTAACTTAGTTTAGTAATAAACAAATAAGTATAGGACGCAAGTTTAAGAACTACAAGTTCGGAGAATAAATAAGAACATTAGCAATCCTAAGTAAACGCAGTGTTTAGCCTAAAGATTAAATAGTTAATACTAGGATTAAAAAGCAAGACGACTATAAAGATCTAGCTGCAAGACGTAGAAAATAAGAAACTATAGATAAGTTCAGAATAAGAATTATTATATAGCAAGAGCAAAAGCTAGATAAGAGATTAGCTATACTAGGTTATATAAGGAATAGAGCACCTATATAAAGAGTTACTAATAGGCCGAGTACAGGGACACCTAGGGTAAAATAGTTAGATAAACTAGAATAAGAAGAGGATCTAGATATTCTAACCAGGTTTAAAGAAAGACATACCAAAGGATATTATAATGTAGCGATAACAAGGTACTTTCTAATAAATAAACTATACACACTAAACCAGCTGTACGGAAAGTGGTATAGGCAACGACATAATAATAAATGGGAAGATTTTTATATATAGCTAGACAAAAAAGTTGTCTAAAACCAACCTATTACGGAGAAACACATAAGTCACATTAAAGGAGTATTAATTATAATGTTAAGGAACCTAGAAGAGGGATCTAGGGACTAGAGAAGTAAGTAATAAATCTTAGTACCCATAGCAGAGATACTAGTAGTTAGGTTAACTAGGTATAGGTTTAAACTTAAGAATAAAGACAAACTAAGAGTTAACCTAAAATATATAGCGCATTATACACTATCATGGATAGCTTATGTGGATAATATATATAATATATATAAAGCACCCAAAGACAAGAACCGGAAGTACCTAGTAAGAAGGTATTAGGTACTAGAGGAAAAGCGGTTTAGGAATGCTAAGTATATACATAGTTAGCACCTAGTAGAAGTATAAGGTTAAGGAGACTTAATACTTTAACTAGGAAGATTCCTTATAGAAAAGTGCCTAGATGGATAATAGTGGTAAAAGTGCCTAGAAAACACTTATCTATAGCACATAGAGGAAAAGAAATAAATTAAGTATTAGCTAAAGTTGGACTAAGTATAAGTAGGATTAAGCAGCCAACAGTTAGGAAAAGGGAAGGCGTATAAAACCAGAGGGAACTAGTATTAGAGCCTCAGACCCTTAAAGGAATTTAAAAACAATACCTAAATTTAAGAGCTAAGTGGCAAGATTAGCAGTTTAAAGCGTTAGTAGATAGTAAAGCAACTAGGAACCATATATTACCAAAGGTAGTAGAAAGGATGGGGTTACTATATAGACAGAAGGAACACCTATATCTACTTATAACAATTTCAGGAGATCAGATAGCCTATAGAGGAGGCATTATTAATCTTAAAACAGGACCTATTCAGATAACTATTAAAGGGAGACCAGTTAGAATGTCTTTTAATATCCTACTATTAGGACAGAATAAGGCGATACTAGGAATGCCTTAGTTATAGAAGTACAATCTAAAGATTAATTAGGTTACAGGTTAAGTTAATATTAAGAATATATAACGACGCAAAGTGCGACAGCAAACTAAGTTAGTATAGTACCAAGTTGGAGCAATATATAAAGAGACTGAGTAAGGCTTAAGTTATATACCAAAGAGATACCACAAGTATAGTAAAAAGTTATGGTTACTAGAGAGTGAAAAGCTATTAGAGCATATAGCTTAGGACTATAAGATAGAATTAGAAGAGGAAATAAGTCTAAAGTTCTTTCTAATCTACAAGCTTACTAAAACAGAGTTAATAGCGCTTAAGGAGTTTATCTAGGAGAACTTATAAAAGGGATATATTAGACCATTATAGTTATTAGTAGGATATCCAGTATTATTCATCCTAAAGAAAAACAGAAAACTTAGGATGTGTATAGACTATAGATAGTTAAACAGCATTACCAGAAAGGATAGGTATCCTTTACCCTTAATTAGCGAAATCTAAGACAGGATAGGCAATATAAAGATCTTTACAAAGATAGATCTAAGATAGGTGTACCACCAGATTAGAATTAAGGAAGGTAATAAATAGAAGGCAGCCTTTAGGTTAAAGGAAGAACTATATAAGCTATTAGTTATACAATTTAGGCTTATAAACGCACTAGCAACGTTCCAGAAGCAAATTAATAGTATATTAGAAGAACACCTAGATAAATTTATTATAGTATACCTTAACAACATTATTATCTACTTAGAAAGTAAGGAAGAACACAGAGAACATATTAAGTGGGTCTTAAAGAGACTACAAGAAGAACAGATGCTAGTAGCAATTAAGAAATGCAAGTTCTTTACTAGGAAGACCAATTTTATTAGATTTATTATTAAACCAGGCCAACTTAGTATAGATCTAAAGAAGATCAAGGCTATAGTAAATTAGCAAGAACCAGAGAATATTATACAGTTAAGATCGTTTCTAGGGTTTTGCAATTACTGTAGAAGGTTTATAGCGCAATAGTTATAGGATATTAAGCCATTTACGCAGCTAACAAAAAAAGAAGAACTATAGATATAGGGAAAGGAGCAATAAGAACTATTTAAGAGAATTAAAGAGTTATTTACCTAAAAGCCAGTACTTAAAATCTATTAACCAGGTCTAGAGACGGTTATAGAAACAAATGTATTAGACTTTATACTAGGAGCGTGCTTCCTATAGAAACATTAAGGTAGATAGCACCCAGTAGCATACTATAGTCAAAAGATAATACTACCAGAGTTAAACTATAACATCTACAACAAAGAGTTGTTAGGTATAGTTACAGCACTTAAGAAATAGAGAGCATTCTTATAAGGCATAGAGAAACCATTTATAGTTAAGACGGACTATAAGAACCTTACAGGATTCCTAATAACAAAGGAACTCAACCAAAGACAGGTTAGATAGGCGGAAATGCTTACAGAATACCATTTCGAAATTCAGTATACTAAGGGTATAGACAATACACGAGCAGACGCTCTAAGCAGAAAAGCTGAACTATAAAGTAATAAAAAGCTATTAGGAGCTTTATTGCAAAGGGATTAAGATAGATTAATTAGGTATAATTATCCAAAGATTATAGCGACTAAGGAAAGTCAGATCTACAAATTACTAGAGAGTAATTAGATATAGAAGATTTAAGAAGCACAGGTAGAGGATCCAGACTTAGAGCAATATAAAAACAGAGAAGCAATATATATACCTAGGTCTATCACAGAAGAATTTATTAAGGAATTCCACAAGGGAATAATATAAGGACATAATAGAGCTATAGGCTTAGTGTTAAGACTTTAAAAGGAGTATATTATTTAAGGAATCTAGGGACTAGCAAGATAAGTTATAAAGAAATATCTAAATTGCTAAAGAAACAAACTGACAAGGCATAAACCATATAGAGGGCTATAACCTATTAAGACACCAGGAAGACTATAGGAGGTTATATTATAGGACTTTATTATTAAGTTACCAAAGTTAAAAGATCCTATTACAGGACAAGATTATAACGCGATTTTAGTAATAGTGGATAAGCTAATAAAGTAGGGATACTTTATAGCATACACTAAAGAGATATTAGTAGAAGATATCGCTAGAATCTATATAAAAGAAGTGTTTATAAGACACGGAGCACCAGACAAGATTATATCGGATAGAGATCCAAGATTTATAGCAGTATTTTAGGAAGTATTTCTAGCAGAACAAGAAGTTTACGCAGTAATATCTACAGCATATTATCTGCAGACAGACGGATAAATAGAAAGACTAAACTAGACACTAGAGTAGTATCTAAGGCACTATATTAATTACGCATAGAATAATTGGGTATTGCTATTACCAGTTATACAGTTTATATACAATGCAACACCACAAGAAGAAATGGGGATATTACCATTTAAGGCAAATTACGAATACGAGCCAAGAATATTGTTATTGCCACGTTAAGCAAAAAGGACGAGTAGCATAGCTAAATAAAGAATAGAGATATTAATAAATCTTTATACAGACCTTAAAGAAACAGCTAAACTAATACAAGAACGAATAAAAAGGTACTATAATACTAAGAGATCTAAGGGACCAGATCTTAAGGAGGGAGATAAAGTATAGCTACTATATAAAAATTTCAAGAGTTAACAACTAAGTAAGAAGTTAGACCATATTAGATTAGGACCTTTTAAAGTTAAGTAAAGAATTTTATTAGTTACGTATAAGTTAAACCTACCAGCTAAAATGAAAATCTACCCTATACAGCATATCGTAATACTAGAGCTAGCACACAGGAATGTTAAGCTACCAGTCTATAAGGCAGACACATACAGAGGACAAGAGGAAGATAAATGGCAAGTTTTAAAGATCATTAGTTACAAGGATATAGATAACGAAATATGGTATAAAGTAAAGTGGATAGGCTATAGTAAGACTACCTAGGAACCACTAAGCAACCTAAGGAACGCTATAGGAAAGGTACGGGAGTATTAGAAGAAAGCAGGTTAGGTAACATTAATAAAGAAGGATCGCCAAAGAATAAGTTACCTAAGGGGGACCTAAGAGGAGCAATTGCTAAGCTATTTAGAGTTGTTTCCCTTATAGGAGAAGAGCTAATTCTTTTATTACCTAGCTTAGACAAACCCTATTAAACCAGTTTCTACTCCTTAGAACAAACCTTCTTATAGACACATTTAAGGCGTTAAAGACGAGCATAAGCCAAACGTTAAGCTTTAAGGACGCGTGCGGACTCTTCTAAGGCACGTTAAACCTCAAGTAGCGCGGAGGCCAGCTTACCGTTAAGCTTCATAGCAGTAGATTAAACATGAGACCCTATAACAAGTTACTTAGGGAACTTAAAGACTGTTAAGAGTAATAGGACGCGCATACTTAGCATTAAAGATAGAGTAAACGTCGCAGGACAATCAAACATTTGCTTTAATGCACTTAGAGCAAAAAGAGGGTTATTAAGACAAAGGACTTGCTAGCGTAATATAGACTAACCCCTCTTTCGCGCACCTTAAGTAAGGAATCGCCATTACTTCACCAAGCGATAGTATAGAGGAAACTGTATAAAGGCAACGCTTAACCCAGAAAAGAGAAGAAGAAGCTTTAGGTATAATAAGCAAGGATATTAACTAGACTAATTAAATGGACATTACACCTCTAGTGGACAACTTGGAGATGTTAGGAATCTTTAAGAACAAAGATAAAAAAGAGGGAGATGGTATTACGGACACTTTAAGTATAATATTACAACTACTTGGAAAAGAGTCGGTGGAAGCTAGTTAGTTAATATAGGTATAGTCTAGAATAGATCCAGTAGAACTATATAACAAGAAATAGTAACTAAGGTTATATAGTATTAAACATATTAACTGTATTAAATGGAAGGGACGTTATGTTTAATATAGACAATACATACCTTACGTACAAGAGAGGATTTCTTAGGAGTATAGTTGTGTATTTAAAGGACCTTAGTCCCTACTATAGATAGTTCTCTCCTTGTAGTAAATCTTAAAATATAATTAGAGTTAATCTATTAGGCAACCACTCCACTAGTTATTATTATATTGTTATATTTGTTATACCTACATACCCAGCCTAATAATAGAACCCACCGTAGTCTAAGTTACAAGGTTTTGACAACCAAGCAAGAAGTTGGACTACGTTAGACTAGGACCTTTTAAAGTTAAGTAAAGAATTTTATTAGTCACGTATAAGTTAAACCTACTAGCTAAAATGAAAATCTACCCTATATAGCATATTGCAATGCTAGAGCCAGTACACGGGAATATTAAGCTACCAGTCTATAAGGCAGACACGTATAGAGGATAAGAGGAAGATAAATAGCAAGTTTTGAAGATTATTAGTCATAAGGATGTAGATAACGAAACATAGTATAAAGTAAAGTAAATAGGCTACAGTGAGACTACCTAGAAACTACTAAGCAACCTAAGGAACGCTATAGGAAAGGTATAGGAGTATTAGAAAAAAGTAGGTTAGGTAATATTAATAAAGAAGAATTGCTAAAGAATAAGTTACCTAAGGGGGACCCAAGAGGAGCAATTACTAAGCTACTTAGAGTTGTTTCCCTTACAGAAGGAAAGCTAATCCTTTTATTACCCAGCTTAGACAAACCCTATTAAACTAGTTTCTATTCCTTGGAACGAACCTTCTTATGGACACGTTTAAGGCGTTAAAGATAAGTATAAGCTAAATATTAAGCTTTAAGGACGCGTGCGGACTTTTCTAAGGCATATTAAACCTTAAGTAGCGCAGAGGCCAGCTTACTATTAAGCTTTACAGTGGTAGATTAAACACGAGACCCTATAATAAGTTACTTAGGGAACTCAAAGACTGTTAAGAGTAATAGGACGCGTATATTTAGCGTTAGAGACAGAGCGAACGTCGCAGGATAATTAAACGTTTGCTTTAGTGCACTTAGAGTAAGAAGAGGGTTGTTAAGATAAAGGACTTGCTAGCATAATATAGACCAACCCCTCTTTCGCGCACCTTAAGTAAGGAATTACCATTACTTTACTAAGTAATAGTATGGAGGAAACCGTATAAAGGCAATACTTAACCCAGGAAAGAGAAGAAGAAGCTTTAAGTATAATAAGCAAGGATATTAACCAGATTAATCAAACAGACATTACACCTCTAGTGGACGACTTGGAGATGTTAGGAATCTTTAAGGACAAAGATAAAGAGGAGGGAGATAGTGTTACGGACGCTTTAAGTACAATATTATAACTACTTGGAGAAGAGTTGGTGGAAGCTAGTTGGTTAATATAGGTACGGTCTAGGATAGATCTGGTGGAACTATATAACAAGGAATAGTAACTAAGGTTACATGGTATTAAACGTATTAACTATGTTAAATAGAAGGGACGTTATGTTTAATACAGACAACACGTACCTTATGTATAAGAGAGGATTTCTTAGGAGTATGGTTGTGTATTTAAAGGACCTTAGTCCCTACCGTAGATAGTTCTCTTCTTGTAGTAAATCTTAGAATACAATTAGAGTTAATCTGTTGGGCAATTACTCCACTAGTTGTTATTATGTTGTTGTGTTTATCATACCTACATACCTAGCCTAATAACAGAATCCACCGTAGTCTAAGCTATAAGGTTCCGTTATAAAAGGGATTAAAACAGATTAATTAGGTATAATTATCTAAAGATTATAGTAACCAAAGAAAGCCAGATCTATAAATTACTAGAAAGTAATTAGATATAGAAGATCTAAAAAGCATAGGTAGAGGATCTAGACTTAGAGTAATATAAAAATAGAAAAGTAATATATATACCTAAGTCTATTACAGAAGAATTTGTTAAAGAATTCTATAAGGGAATAATATAAGGATATAACGGGTCTATAGGACTAGTGTTAAGGCTTTAAGAGGAGTATATTATTTAAGGAATTTGGGGGCTAGCAAGATAAGTTATAAGGGAATGTCTAGATTGCTAAAGGAATAAACCAATAAGGTATAAGCCGTATAGAGGGCTATAACCTGTTAAAATACCAGGAAGACTATAGGAAGTCATATTATAGGACTTTATTGTTAAGTTACTAAAGTTAAGAGATTCTATTATAGGATAAGATTATAACGCGATTTTAGTAATAGTGGATAAGCTAATAAAGTGGGGATACTTTATAGTATATACTAAAGAGATATTAGCAGAAGATGTCGCTAGAATCTATATAAAGGAAGTATTTGCAAGATATAAAGCACTAGATAAAATTATATTAGATAGAGATCTAAGATTTATAGCAGCATTTTAGGAAGTATTTCTGGCAGAATAAGGGGTTTACGCAGTAATATCTATAGCGTATTATCCGCAGATAGATGGATAAACGGAAAGACTAAACTAGACACTAGAACAGTATTTAAGGCACTATATTAATTATATACAGAATAATTAGGTATTGTTATTACTAGTTAGACAGTTTGCATATAATACAACACTATAAGAAGGAATGGGGACATTACTATTTAAGGTAAATTATAGGTATAAACCAAGAATATTATTATCGCTATATTAAGCAAAAAAGACAAGTAGTATAGCTAAATAAAGAATAGAGACATTAATAAATCTTTATAAAGACCTTAAGGAAACAGCTAAACTAGTATAAGAATAAATAAAAAGGTACTATAATACTAAGAGATCTGAGGGACTAGATCTTAAGGAAGGAGATAAAGTATAGCTACTATACAAAAATTTCAAGAGTTGACGACTAAGTAAAAAGTTGGACTATATTAGACTAAGACCTTTTAAAATTATATAAAGAATTTTATTAGTTATGTATAAGTTAAACCTACTAGCTAAAATAAGGATCTACCCTATATAATATATCGCAATGCTAGAACTAGTATATGGAGATATTAAGCCACTAGTCTACAAGGCAGACATATATAGAAGATAAGAAGAAGACAAATAGTAAGTTTTAAAGATTATTAGTTATAAGGACGTAGATAACGAAATATAGTATAAAGTAAAGTAGATAGGCTATAGTAAGACTACCTAGGAGCTACTAAGCAACCTAAAGAACGCTATAGGAAAGGTAAAGGAGTATTAAAAGAGAGCAGGTTAGAGAGTATTAAAAAAGAATTACTAAAGAATAAGTCACCTAAGGGGGACTTAAGAGGAGCAATTACTAAGCTACTTGGAGTTATTTCCCTTATAGGAGGAGAGTTAGTCCTTTTATTACCTAGCTTGTTAAGACCCTATTAAATAAGTTTCTACTCCTTAGAATGAACCTTCTTATAAACCTTCTTAAGATGGGTTAACTAAGCGAACGCAACCTACTAAGACTTAAAGGAGTGACGTTAAGCCTTAAGGGCCTAAGCGGTCTCTTTAGTAGAACGGTAGAGTTTAGTGCGTATAGCGGCCAACTTAGACTTAAGCTTTATAGTGGTAGATTAAATATAAGACCCTATAATAAGTTACTTAGGGAACTTAAAGACTATTAAGAGTTATAGGACGCGTATATTTAGTATTAGAGATAGAGCAAATATCATAGGACAATTAAATGTTTGCTTTAGTGCACTCTAAGTAGAATAAGGGTTATTAAGATAAGGGACTTGCTATTATAACACACACTAACCCCGCTTTTGTATAATAAGAATATAGAGATAACATTATCTTACTAAGCAACAGTATAGCAGCTATGGTGTAAGCATAATATTACGCTTATAAAGAAGAAAAAGCTTTAGGTATAATAAGTAAGAATATTAACTAGATTAATTAAGCGGACATTACACCTCTAGTAGACAACTTAGAGATGTTAGGAATTTTTAAGGATAAAGATAAAGAGAAGGGAAATAGTGTTATAGACGCTTTAAGTATAATATTATAACTACTTAGGGAAGAGTTATAGGAAGCTAGTTAGTTAATATAGGCATAGTCTAGAATAGATTTAGTGGAATCATATAATAAGGAATAGTAAGTAAGTTATATAATATTATACACAGTATATAAAGTGTATATAGTGTACGCCTGCGTATAATATATATAACACGTACCTTATATACAAGAGAGGATTTCTTAGGAGTATAGTTATATATTTAAAGGACCTCAGTCTCTACTATAGATAGTTCTCTCCTTATAGTAAATCTTAGAATATAATTAGAGTTAATCTATTAGGCAACCACTCCACTAGTTATTATTATGTTGTTAATTTGTTCTTACCTACATACCCAGCCTAATAATAGGACCTACCGTAGTTCCTGCTACAAGGTTCCGTTACAACTTGTATAATTCTGTGTCTCTACCTACCAGCCAGCTTAAGTTATTTGTTGTGATACCTGCCTGGCTAAAACAAATCAGCTCGATCCTTGCTCCCAGGATTGCTGAAGCTGATTAAAAATTATCGTCCTGCTTTGTTCCTGACACTAGCATTAGTTATCTTAATCTTGACGTCTAACAAAAGCCGCGATGGGGTTGCGGGAGCTGTTCAGTGGGCTGGCTTCGTATGTGGACGAATAAGGTAATTGTTAGATCTGGACGATCTAGCCAAGCCCCTATTCGTTAACATCGACAAATTTGCACTGCGCCACATGCGCAACATGAATGCAAGTAAAGATATGAGTTCCCCCCAGTAAGATAATTTGGGTCTGGCTGGTTGGCTGGGGAAATAATCTTGACTTCAACGATTGGGACGAGAGGTTGTATCCCGGTAAAGCTTCTACTCTATACTCTAAACCCTGTCTACGTGTTCTTGCAAGTTTTCGATTTCCGCTAGCACATCCGACCGGCATTGTGTTCCAATACCGGTATTTGCTTGAATCCACTTTTCCGATAAGCATGGCATTTGGCCTCTGAATCAGCGTGCTTTACATAATTAGAAGATATGCTTGTCTATCATTTACGATTTGAGCTCCAACAATTCGAAGTTCGCGTGGCTTGCTTGAGTCGGGATCGTCCCGCTCTCTAATCGGTGTTCGATCATCCCGTCATAATGTTGTCGCAGATAGCCAATCTGCACTTGATCATAATGTTCTGTGATCTTCTGTGGTTGATATGTGAGAAGTTTGGGGGGCTGGGACAGGCGTGACGTATTAAGAAATTGACATCTCAAGCTCACTTTTCGGACTACACAACATTCATCAGCAACCACTACATCCCCTTCTATAACTAACTACAAGGCCACTACATTACATATATTATTTAATTCCGTAGCCTAACTTGTCTTCACCCGACGATCAACACGAGCAACAGAATCAGGGTTGCAGATCGATCAACGAGGTTTCAATATTGAATTGAATTGATTGCCAAGACTCAATCAATTCAACCAACTGAGGGTTCGTTGGCTTGGCAACCCAATCAATCTAGAGGCCCTAATTGAATTGAATTGGTTAATAAATATTGAAGTTTTCGATATTATATAGATATATTACATTACTAGAGTTAACAGGCCATAATGTTCTAATCCTTATTTTTCTTGGTCTCCCTTAAAAAAAGGGTTACCCGAGCATCATCTGTTGTTTACACCGCCCATCGCCGCCAGAGCCTCGGCAGGCAAGGAGAGCTCTATCACTACTATAGCTTCCAACGTGTCAGATAATAACCATACGACAATTAGCTTGCACGAGCAGGTTACCCTAAGGACATTCAATATACCGATCCGATTGCATATTAGCAAGCCAGGGTAAAAGGGACTCTCTCCACAACTCGCTCGCTTGGCTCTCGATTTAACCAATGTCGTCAGACCCAACGCATATTTAGCCTTACGGGCTTGCTCCTCACTGCCAATCGCGCATGACTACAATCTGATATAATTGGAGCTTCAATGGCGGTAGGATCATGGGATAAGGAAGGCGTAATTAATATGGTAGATGGGCAGTAGAAAGGAAGGAAAGGTATAGATGCGGCAGGAAGGCAAGTCAACACCGCCATGCCAAGACTCGCGATAGCTGCTGACTCCTTCACCAGTTGAATTCAGTTGAAATGGTTACCAATATCTCAATATTGAGTCAACCAATTCAACCAACTGAGCTCTCTGCTTACAAAGCTTTCAATTCAACCAATTCAAGGTCTCAGTTGAGTTGAGTTGATTGATTTGCAACCCTGAGCAGAATGACTTTACTGGTGACGCTCCCGCTCAGTGGTCTACTTGGACTGGACTGGACTGGATCTAAGCTCAAATCCAGTCCACTCCAGTTCTATCGCGATTTGGCTCCAGGAGCGCCATACAATCCATATACTATTTATAGTAAGTCTTAGCATCCTTTGGTGTTGCAGTAGGAAGTTATATGGACTACCAAATTCGGCCCAAATTGTTTATATTACTCCTTATATATTACTCCTCAAAGGCCTTAATCGTCTTAAATACGTCCTCATCGTTGCCCTCATCCTTATTGTTGCCCCCACCCTCACCGCCAGCACGCTCTATCATCGCCAGAACCTCCTCATTGTCCTCCTCTATATCCTCTTCCTCCACCTGGGCAGCGGCGGCGGCGGCCACATTTGCAGCTTGGCGCTTCTTGATATACTCCCTAAGCTACTCCAGTGTAGGGTTATATAGAGGTGACGGCTAAGGCTCTCCTTCCACTAATCTAACGCCCTTATTATTAAATATATTACTTCTTGGGGGCCCATAGCTATGGCGAAGCCATTCATTTGCCTTAATTATATTCATCTTTAGGCGCGAGCGTTAGTCCTTAAGGAGTATCTTACAACTACTAAATAGGCGTTCGCATTTGTTGCTCATAGGTAGAAAAGCGAGTACGTTAAGGGCAAAGCGGGCGAGGTTAGGTTAACTATAATAGAGCCTTTGCCAATAGTTAATTACATCAAAATCTTCATTATTAGCGACTTTAAGAGGGCCCTCTTTTAAATACTTATTTAAAGCACTATCCTTCTTTACTGCGGAGGTTTAGTGGGTGCGTTTAATGCGCTTATAATTATAAGTAGAGGTATAGTCCTTTTCCTTCTTAATAGGATAAATTAATGGATCTTAAGGCTGTAATCCAAAGCTCTTGCCTTTATAGTCTTTAAATATGTCCTAAACCTTCTTTTTAACCTTATTAATCTAGGCCTTCTTGTTCTTATCTAACCCCTATTTTTAGTAAAACCATTCCATCTTAAGCGTCGGATTTATTATAATGGCGGCATAGTAGGCAGGTGTCTTATTAGCCTTCTTAAAGTACTTCTTACACTTCTCCTATGCAGCGCTTGCGCAGCCAGATAGCAGCTTATAGTTTTAATTATTAGGTCAACGTGGAGCCGCAAGCTTAAGGAACCAATCTTTAGTAGTATAGAGTTTATTAATAAGCTAATCTAGCGTCTGGAAATAATCAGTAAGGCCTATATAATTACCCTCTACTATAATAGTCGCCTTGTAAAAAGATTCTAGGTGCGTATAAAGGTGTTTAAGCTTTTTCCATTAGTGGGGCTTAAGGTGGTCCTCCTTAGTAAGAGGCTTTAAGTTAGTAGATAGAATATAGTTATTACAGAACCAAGTTATACATTCGCGGCAATTTAGAAACTAGGTAATTGCTATAAAGAGCGAGTTCTAGCAAGTTTAATTATTTTAAATAAGCTGGTAAATTATTAGTGTTACTTTTAGTAGAGTATAAGAAAATAGAAGATTGCAACTATAGGGTGGCTGAATATAGTAGAACTAAATCCTAACAATCTAATTAGTCCGGCAACGGACTAGGTAGCGAATATTACTACTTTTAAAAATATTACTTACCTCTAAGTAGTTATACTTTGCTAGATCCCCTCCAATTTTAATACTCTTAAAGAACCTACGCCTTTAGGGAGTTATTTAAATGTACTAAATAAGATTATAAAGTAATTTAATAGACCCGTACTTTTTCCAGAGCTCCTAAACCCTCTTAAAGTCCATCTCACGGTATGTAGACGCCATTTCCTTGCAAATCTTCTTAGCGTCCTTTCTAATTATAAAGGCTTGTATATAGAGGTTAACAATATGGCCAAAGCAGCGTAGCTAACAAGCTTTTTATTTCTTTACTAGCATCTTTAGGTATAGAACTTAAAGAACCGCATTAACGCATATATTATTTAACTCTGCATTATCGCCTATAAAATAGCTGTTTGTACTAACTTAATAGCATAAGTAAGTCGTATCCCGGGGCATGAAATACGTATAGTATTATATGCTCTTTGGGATGGTGGTGACTGTCAATTGTATAAAGCAGACTACGTGGTCTATATACTAATGCGTCCTCCCCCTAATTAGTTAGTGCTTTATAAGTGCACTAGACGCGTAAGCGAGTAGTTGGTGCACTGAACGCGTAAACGCGTACCTGGCGTACTGAACGCGTAGGCACGCGGTTGGTACAATAGGTGCTATAATTATACACTAGCGGTACTTAAAAAATGAAACCACTTGTGTACAGCCTTTGTAATTGCTTTAATAGAACCATAAAACATAAAAGAAAATATATAGGAAATCTCCCCTAAGGTGCCGTCTAAGCTGCCTTCCAAACGGTGCCCCAAGCTAGCCGTAAGTTCTGCTTACGGTCCGTAAAATGAACCATACGGCCTTTCAACAGGCAGTAGACGAGCTATAAGTCGGATCATAAGGGCCGCCAAGGCGCTAGTGCTAAGCGAGCTAATGGCGATTTTCCATCCCGGGGATAGAAAATTGTGATTAGTTAATTTAACTACCCTATAAAATTTGGCGGGTCACGTGAGTCCACCAAGTTCCACTATAGCTTTCCACCGTTTTCTACCTGTACCGTATAACAAGCCGTACGGCCTTCCAACAGGCCGTAGACGTACTATAGGTGCTCCATTAGTCCCATTCTACCCATTCTATAACTTCTAGGTTAAGCTTATTTGTGTTAATTAGGGTTTTAAGAGCTTAACACGGCTTTGCCTTAGTTATAGCGTCTGCTAGGTTGTCTCCGCTGCTAATCCATTTAACCTCTGTAATCTCGCGCCATTTATAGGCCTGACGTAAGCATATAAGGTTAACTATAAGCCTCTTCTCTTATGTTATACCTAGTTTGACTAGGCAGTTATAGAGGGACTTTAAATTAGTGTATAGAACCAGGGGTAACTGCTTTAGTTATAGAATCTTCTAGACCGTTAATTTGATTGCGGCTGCTATATTAAAGCCATGGGCTAGTGTATATAGCTTAGAAGCTAGTACACTGTGGGTTACTTATTTACACTTAATTAAAGACCAGTGTAGTATATTTACGTCCTAATTACGGTCCGTAAATACAATCATAAAGCTAATTTATAATAATAGGTCTTTATTATTAGTAAAGGAGGCATCTATAAATACCATTATACTAAGGGAATTTAGGTCCAGTGGTATAAAAGTAAGTCCTCTTATTGCGTTATTAATTTGCTATTGAATGCGCTTATTAAGCTACTTAATATTTTCTTCTTGCGGATCTACTGCCTGGGCCGCAAAGGACAAGTCGTAGGCAGATTTGGGTTGGCAAACTATGGCTATATAGGCGCCTCTTACACGCTATGCAGCGTATTGGTCCTTTGTATTTACGGTCTTATAGGTCTCTCTATAGGAACTGGTAAGGTCCGTAGGCTTTGCTATAATAGGCTTTAGGTTTTAGGCTTAGCGTTCCTAAGTTAGCTTAATTAGGTTGCCCTTTTATATAATTAGGCCTCCATTAAACTTAATCGGATTCTGCTTAGTTAGCTGCTCTCGTGGCTTTGCTAAGAACTTGGCCTTTTATAGTTTAGTTTCTTTAGCGTTTGCAAAGGTCTAGTCTACTAGGAATAGGGTATTGTCTATTTAGAGTCTAACGATACCAAGGCCGTTTAATAGGCTGTATAGGAGGTAGGGGTCGTAGGTTAACTATTCCATTTTAAGTTTACTAATATGGTGCTAGTGGTATATCTTAAACCAATGGTTTCCAGCTTCTAGTACTCCGTATAGAGGTTTTATAACCTATAGGATTGTTCCTAGTTATAGGTTAAGCTTAAGGGGTGGCCGTATAAAGATGTCCCTACTTAGGTAGGTATTAGACTGCATATAGGCTTACAAGATGTCCCGTAGGTAAAGAGCTACGGGTTTGCTTTACTATAGTCTAGGCATAAGTGCAAGTATAATCTATTAGCTGACTTGTTGAATTGTAGGCAATTGCGTAAGAACTAAGCCCTTCCCTTAGTCATTATAGGCTTATATAACAAGCCTTAATTTTTTAAAAGCTTTATTAGTACCTAGGTGCTTAATTTCGTTAATAAAGCGTAAGTTAAATATATAGACGCCTTACGGAACGTCTTTCTCTATTATAACTATAAAGACGCCCTTTTTAAGTAGTCCGTTAATCTCTTTACATTATAAGTCTGTAAAGGGGGTTTCCTGTACTAGAACTAATATATCCACAGGCGGAGATTGCCTTGCGGATATTCCTGCGGAGGTTAGGTAAGTCTCTATTATAGTGTTTTTAGTTACAGGGTGCTTTTAGGGGCGTCCTTAACCGCGCTTTATGGTAGGTATAGCGGGTTTAGTGGGTTTTTAGAGGACTTCTAGGGTAGGCAAGGGTGCTTCTAGCTTGTCTGGTTTGATGGTCGCTTCTGGTTTATCTGGTTTGGCGGTTACCTCCAGTTTATCTAGCTTGGCAGTTGCTTTTAGTTTGTCTGGCTTGACGTCATAGGTGTCTTTAGGCCGAAAGTAGGGTTTTACGGACGTGCTCCTAAAGCTGGTTGGGCCGCTAGGAAGTTGTATATAGCACGTCTCGTTTTCTACAGCTAGTAAACGGTAGGGTCCGGTCCACTTGCCGCTTTTACGCTATATAAGGACTTTAGAGTTAAGCGGGAGGTCGTATACTAGGGTTATGTTAGGTCCGTTGCGGTAGTGTAGGGCGTTATTGACAGCTTGTTTAGCCCGTAGCTTGACTATCTTGGCTATCGCCTTCCGTATTGCAGCTGCTTGTTCTATAATAGACGGGGCAGGAGGATTTAGGTTACTTATCCTTAGGTAGGCTCCATAGACCAAGAGGGTAGGTACTAGTCTATCTAGGCTAGCAGTGTTATTAACAGCTTTTACGGCTATCTGTAGAGCCAGTTCCTTTTGGATGTCCTTATACTTGTCCATAATGATCTGGTAAGCTCTCTATAGGGCTAGGTAAGCTCGCTTAATAAGTCCAACGGACCAATGCGCCTTAACTGGAACGGCTTTTGTTGATATAGCTATGGCCGTAGCATACTGCTGGAATTCCTTGCTGATAAAGTTCCTACTGGCGTTATAGGTGATATACTTAGGAGGTCCAATGTATATGTCAATCTAGCAGGTCCGTAAAATATTCCAAGTATACTTTGCGGATATATTTTGCAACCAATAGGCGGCTTAATAGCGGGTTGCCTCGTTAATTATATATAATACTAGGCTGCCGTTGATGTATATAATGTCTATATATACTAAATGGTTGAAGTTAAGATCCTTATAAAGGGTGAACTTAAATCGGCCTAGGGAACGTCCATATTTCTGGCAGTAGGAGTAGTATTTAGTTAGGTAATTAACTGCCTTCCTATTAACATTATCGTGTCTAGAGCGTTTAAGGACTCTATATAGCTTTTCGGCTGACGGGTGGCCAAAACGACAATATAAATAGTAGATCTCTATACTGGTAAGGTAGCATGGGTTATAGTTAAAAGATTCCTAAATATAGGTCCGTAAAGTCTCTCCCTATATAAGGAACGGGTGTCTAAATTGTTGTGTAATTAGTAGGGTAACATGCTTGCTTTCTAGGGCAGTTGTGGGGCCAATTAAGGTGTCTGTAATATTGTTATAGTAAACCTATAACCTATCTATGTCCGCAAGGCAAAGTAAGAAAGGGGTGTCTACTTTTACTATATAGAAGTTAACTAGGCTAATTAGGGTCTTAACTGCAACTAATCTAATTAATACAGTTAAGCTAATGCCGAATTGGACATTTACGGCCCTAGTTTACATAGTGTTAATGTCCGTATTATTATTTGCGGTGGTCCTATATGCAAGGTATTATCCATAACCTATAGTAGACTTCTTAGAGGCGCCTATGTCGATTATAACACCGTAGAATTCCTTAGGGGTATAGCGTTCTGTGGTAATATATGCAAATAGGTCCTGCTTATGATCTATAACGTCCGTAATAGAGGTGCTTGCAGAATGGTTTTTAGGCGCAACTAAGTGTATAAAGGAACGGTCAGCTAATACAGTCGTAATATTAAAGGCTTGGCTGTCTGTAAAAGGTCTAAAAGTGGTTAGGAATGTCTCTAAGGTCTCTTATTCCTAAGTGTCTAAGTTAAAGTTAATTATAAGGGCTTCTATTAACTTATTAGGGGGCTCTTCTGCTTCCTCTCCTTTATATTCCAAAATGAACTGGCTAATATGGCTATTAAGTCTCTTCCTAAACTTATTACGTTCTTCCTGGGTATACCTTATAGACCAACATCCTTCCTTGCCGCACATAAAGCACTTCTGGCTGGTTTGTCTGCGGGGGTATGTTTTTGTACAGGGGTTGCTATAGGGGTTATGGGTAGGACTTAGTTGGTATAGGTGCTGCTAGCAGTAGCGGCGGTCTATAAAGTAGACGTCTAAGTCTGTTTGCGGATATTAAATATCCGTAATAAAGGCTTGCGTGCTGCCTGGTAGGTTTGAGACTTTATATATTATAATAGAGGAGCGTAGATTATTAATGAGGCTAGTTAAGGTATCTGTAGGCTTGTAGTAGGCGTACTTACAGGGCTCTACTTCCTGGCAGGCCGTAATAAGTTTATTATGCAGGAAGTCGTCTGTTCGAAGCTTAGCGTCAAGGCCGTGCTATAGGTGCTGGAGGTCTTTAATAAGAATTTACAGGCACTCTATAGTTGATTTTTCAGTGTTCTTGTCAATTACAGTCCGTAGCTTGGTTACATTCCATTAGGTAAGGATATTACGCTTATATTCCGGTCCTTTAAAGTAGTTATAGGTAGCTTCATATAGCTTATTAAAGGGAACACTAAGGGGGTTACTCTTAAGGTTAGTGTAGTAGTGGTTAAGTGCTAGGCCGCGCAGTATAGTAGAGTAGGCTTAGCTGAACTCCTGTTTAGGAATATTGGCCTTCTAACAGAGGTCCGTAAAGATGGTTAGTTTAAAGTTAAAGTTGTCGTTTTCACCGCTATACTTGGATTCGTTGGTGTAGAGCTTAGCTAGGTTAGCTAGCTCCTTGCCGTAGGTCTTTACTTAGGTGCGTTGCGGATCTGTAACTTACGGATCTGTGGCTTGCGGATATGTAGCTTATGGATATATAGTTTACGGATATGTGGCTTGCGGATCTATAACTTGGGCAGGTTACAGATCTGTAGCTTGCGGATCTATAACTTGGGCAGGTTATAGATCTATAGCTTTGTTAACGGAAGGGTTTTGGTCCGTATTTTAGTTTATAGGGGTATTACGGTCCGTAACTTGGGTACTAGGTGTGCTTTAGCCCGTAAGATTAATTCCAAAATCGCTTAGGTTTATAGGACGAATTTGGTTAAGTAGGTTAGGTATAAGGCTAGTAATGCCATTAAGTTTAGGAGAAGCAGAGAGATTATTTATAGCTTTAACCTGGTCTAGGATTTTCTCTTTAGTCCATTCCGTTTAGTCCTCCTCCTATATTGTGTTGTATAAGAACCGTGTAACAGTAACTCGTTTATCCTTTTTAACCCATACACCTTGGTAACGTAAAAGGGTTCATAGGTTACGGATAGTAGTAGGGTTATAAGCCTTAAGAATAGCTTCCGTAAAGTCCGCAAAGTCTTCCTTATATTACTCCTATAGGTCGTTGTTTAGAAGCTTATAGTGTCCGTATTTAAGGATTTTGAAATTAATATAGTTGTTAACATTGTCCGTAAACGTGAGGTTAACTCCTTAGCTCTACTTCTTTTAACCTTCACTAATTTGCTTGCTTATATCTGCCATATTGTATAGCGTTATATATCTATATAAGCTATAGCGGGTTATAGTAGCTTATAGCAGGTAGGGGAGGTTTTGTAATAGTCCGTAAAATCAATTAGCGGGTCCGTAACAGTTTGAGGGGTCTTATAGTGGTCCATAAAGGTAATTAATAGGTCCGTAACGGTTTGTAGAAGGGTAGAGGTCTCTATAAGGGGTCTAAAAAGAGGTTGGGGGTATTAAGGGAGGGTGTAGTAGGAATAGGGGTTTAAGGTTTAAAGAGGGTTGAGGATAGGGGGTTCCGTAAAGGTCTATATTCGCATCTATAACTTCCGGTAAACTGTACTAAGACTTGAATAAGTATACAGAGTTGGTAATAGTCCGTAATCCCTAACTTCTAACCTTCTAGTAGGTCGTACTAGGAGTCTAAACGGGTGGTCGCTGTCGTATATATCGCTCGGTGGGAGGTGTTAAGTAATTACTAATCTGTGCGCGCTTACTAATCAGTGTTCGTACTAACTTAATAGCATAAGTGAGTCGTATCCCGGGGCACAAAATACGTATAGTATTGTATACTCTTTGGGATGGTGGTGACTGTTGATTGTATAAAGCAGACTATATGGTCTATATACTGATACGTCCTCCCCCTAATTAGTTAGTGCTTTATAAGTGCACCAGACGCGTAAGCGAGTGGTTAGTGCACCGAACGCGTAAACGCGTACCTGGCGTACCGAACGCGTAGGCACGCGGTTGGTATGATAGGTGCTGTAATTATACAATAGCCAATATTGCCTTTAAATCCATACTCCTTAATTAGCTTTAGCAGAATAGCCACTATATTCTTACCAGAGTGTTTACTAATAACCTTATAAAGCCCTAGAACTACATATTATCGCCTTCTATATTGGTTAATAAAATAACCAATAATACTAAGAATTGCGTGGGAGTTTGGCGATATCTATAAATTAAAGGATATAGATATAGAGCTATAAGCAGAGGCTAGCTCCTTCTTTAGGTTATCCTTCTTCCACTTAAATTCTGCTATAACCTAGCCCCGGATTATCTTTCCAGCTTTTAGTAGGAATTTTAGAAGGGCTAAATAGAGGTAATAGAGAAGGCTTTAGAAGTACTTGTTTTTAAATTAGAAGAAGGTAATATAACAGCAGATAATCCACCTAATTAACAGCTGCTTAAACGCCTTAAAGTTTAACCTCTACTTAAGCACCCACTGCTTAGGATAGTCCTTAATTATTAGCTGGTTAGAGTTACTTGGTTTAGGAGGCTTAAGGAAGCTAGTATATTAGTTTATCTAGTAATCGTCAACGAGGTAATCTAAAGTAGTAGTATATCCTAATAAGATTATTATAAGCTCCTGCTAACGCCTCGCCCTCTTACAGATGTAGCAGTAGTAGTACACCTTCTTCCTATTGCCAACCGCGCCCTTAAGCTAAACGTCCTCCCCCTATTTCTATATTGGTGACATGTAAGACTTAGTGTTTTTAACGCCAAGCATAAGGGACTTACACCAGATATACTGCCTACCGCTATATTTAAACTCCTCCACCTCTAGGCGGCCTTTGGCTGCAGAGTTAATAGATTCTAGGGCAAGAATAACATCGTTAGATAGGGGTATAGCTAAGTAATTAGGCAAGAAGCGCGCAATACTGGATTAATTCGTCGCTGGTGGGCAAGTTTGTTTAGCGGCCATAGTAGAAACAAAACACCAAATTAATGAGTAGTATGCGTAGTAGGAGCGACGGGAGGGTAACTCCTTAATTCTACGGGCAATTAACCGTCTTTTAAGACGGTGTAATACTACAAAAGTCACTAATTGGCCGCCACCACCTGCACTAACTCCTCAGCGTCCTGTCCTTCTCAGCCTCACATCTAAATAAGGAATGGAACTGGAGCGCCAGGAGCCTCCATAAGCACAGATCCAGTCCAGTCCACCAATAAAATCAAGCGATCCAGCTCCAGAAGTTTAGGCGATCCATATGGCGCTCCAAGATAGCTCCAGTCCAAGTAGATCACTGCTCCCGCTGGCAACGTCTCAGACAACAACTACACGAGTCGCACTGGTCAATCTCAGATTCCAGTCCAGAAAGATAATGCCCCAGTGGAAGACCCAATCGACTCCACTACCGCTGATTCAGATGAGACTCTAGGTATGTTTATCTCTAGATGTTCAAGGAGACTGGTGAATGCATGAAGAGCCAAAGGCTAACTTTTAAGAAAGCTCGAGACGAAAACGAGGTAATTGACCAATCCAATATTATCGAAGGCCGTACTCGCGGAGCAACCAAGAAAGCTAGCACATATGCTGGGTTAGATGATGAGGAAGGTTTGTCAGGTCCGAATGATGGTATATCGGCTGTTCATCGTTGAGAAATGGGCAGCAACTCGTCATGATTTAGAACTGTTGCTCGGTGTCTTCAGGCTGTTGCGCATCGTGATATGCTTCTTTTTGAATTAGATAATGATATCGTATAACATGATCTTGACTAATGTGAATATTTAAAATTTCATCCCAATCACGAGTGTCGGAGAACGGAATATTTCGGGGAAATGGTATTATTGATCGTACCACGATTTCTCACAGACCGCCAACAGTTCTCCGCGCGCCACTTCAAGCCTTTCTATGCCTTCTCCACTTCGGCTCTGCTCGATACGCCTGAAAAGCAAAGTATGCTCCACATTAAAATGTTTGGTGCCTGCAGCATACATTAGCCAGCTCACCAAATTGCACGCTTTGAGAAGGAGTAGTTTGTAGTTTGCTGTCTTTTTCTAAGAGATGTTCATAGCTCATTTCGACGAAGTGATCGATCCGAAAAGCCACGTGTAACTCACCGCTAGTCGATTCCCCACCCGATTGCCGGGAACAATGATTCAGCGGTACCCTTCGAATATTATAGCATTCACCTGTTAAAGTACATGAGAATAAGAATTGTGGCTAAGCTTCCCAAAATCTGAGCGGAGTGATTTCAATAATATATCATAATGGGAGAGAGATGAGAGATAATGGCAGGAACATGTAAAAGTGGATAAAAATATTAACTTTGTGTAGAACACGCCACACAGGCATTGATGTTGCGGAAAGGCTTTGAGCCCTGCAAGCCATCCACCCAGTAAGCCCTTCCCTCAACTTGTGTGCATGGACCACCAATCCATCCTGTGTCTAGCTAAATATGGCACTCAGAACTACCGTATGCAGTCTATGCACTCTAGAAGCGACGTCCAAGCTCGATATGTCTGTCTCAGTGCCTCAGATGCCCTAAGCAATCGACGTCGATGACTCTGGCGATGGCCGTGCTGGTCGTCTCTCTTCCGGGCTTTCCCCTTCCAGGCCTCAGGCTCCCCGAATAATCTTCTGTTTTTGCTCGGCGTTCCACCGAGCAATCTTCTTCATACGTTCGTCGTGCGCCATATCATCTTGTCTCATCCGCTCTTGGCTTTCCCCTATGTTCTGCCGGTGGCGACTGACAAGCTCTTGCATGCCCTCGGCGAGGTCGCCAAACCGGTCACGTAGTTGTTCTCGGGCCTGGCGGAGAAGGCCTCTCACATAGACGTCGCCATATCCAGTAACTTCTGGCTCGCCGGCGTAGAGCACCTTGCGGCACATCGGGCAGGTATTCTTGAACTTTAGCCAGGCGGCTAGGCACTGAGAACCGAAGACGTGCTTGCATGGCTTGATTCGGACAGTTTGTTCATCCTCTGAGCAGAGATCTTCCAGGCAGATGGGGCATTTCGTGCCTTCATCGGCATTGCAATTCTGCAGTCCGCCAGAGAGAAAGGCGTCACGGGTAGACGAGAGAGCGGTCATGTTGAGCATTTAACGTGAAATAAAGGGCTGGCTGGCTCCGGATTTGTGAAAGTTAGCCTGTGTTGACTAAAATGTGGCTGTTGGAGCTGTATACGTGGTATTTGATGTTGCACTAATGGAATCGGGTTTCGGCAGAGAGCCACTTTAGACTTGTGGGAATACGAGTAGGGCCTAAGTCTCGAAGTTAATGTCTGGTATAGCTAGAATACATTATGGCGACTTACCTAACGATCTGGTAGTTCTCATTGACGGGCGGTGGTAGAAATAGGGAGTTGGTTGAGAGGAATCTCCAGAGTATGATGGTGAGGTGTAAGCTGAGGAAGAAAAAATATCAGGCGAAGCAGAGCTTTCTTAAGCATATCGAGATCGGTGAAACTGGGCGTGGAGCCCGTGATGTGGTGGCAATGTGGTGAATACAATGTTCAGCCGAATGCCCTGGGCCAGGTCCGCAATGTTCACCACACAGTGCCTGTCGGCGGCACTCGGATCAGAGATAGTGCTTCTTCTGATACTGCAATTCAGAAATTCTAACACGCCTAGTAGACTTTGTCCAGAAGAGACTCTTACACACGAAAGCGCTGGGCCGGACTCGCTAAGAAAATCCCCGCACAGACCATTGGATCGGTGTGGCGCGGTAACCGCGCATTGGATATATGCAAGCACAACCCTGCTAACGGCATCTGTTTAATCCAAGAGCATATGCATGGGAATAATTTGAGAAAGAAAGAGTGCGACTTCCATATTATATTCTGATTAGTGATAGAAGTAGAGTGTTATTTGACACTTATCGCTCTTGATCTATGAGTGCTACGAGCGTGTCTGAATATATGCGGAAGATTTTGCTGGTCGTTTAAAGGAAGCCTGGAGGCTATCTTGCCCCCATTTTGACGGCATTTTCATATAACACTCAATGAGATATAAAAGTAGGCTAGCAGCAGCATTCCTATTTACTATGAAGTGAGTTGACGAAATTATGTAAAGAGAGCCAAAAGCAGTACTACTGGTGGAATAGAAACGAAACTATTGCCTAAATACTAATACAGTGCTCGGACAGACCTGTTTAGTAGGTTAGTTACACTAAGTGATAATCTCTAGCCCCTGTATAGTCGTGTTGGGGTGTTCGCCGGGTTGCCTTAGCAGAAGGGCGTATGAGAGGTAACTTTCTCGGACAATACCACGCAATACCTACTTTACGCAATACTAAGAATATCTTTAGAATATAATCACTAGATCTGACACGTGATACGGAACCGAGTTGCAATGCCGCAAAGTACAGCATGAACCGCAACGTAACCTTCCAAGCACTCAAAAGAAGAATTGCAAATTTTTTCACAATGGCAATGAACAGGCCTTTTTGTTAGAGAAAAGAGAAGACACGCATTTCGATGCTCAGACCTAGAGCTTCGGTGAAAGTTTGGCTACGATATGAGATGAAGTTTTGAGAATAGACAGTGAAAAGGTTCAGGATTAAGACGTAACCGCCTCTCACTAGATTAGCTTACGTTACTCATTCATTGTACTGAACTTCTCATGCGGTTTATTCTGTGAAAGGATTGAGCTTGAATGAAGGATAGCAGCGTAGTAATCTACGATTCTTAACCCCTGAGGAGGTATGTAGATGAACAACAACATATTTATAGGCGGCGTAGTGACTCACCTTGCAGAAAACTCTCTAGATACTTTTTTTATCTGCGGTGTCTTTGAGTGTTGCTTTAATAGATATCCTGTTGTTTGACGTGGTTGATTGTCGATGGAGACAACAACGGATCTGCACGTGCCACTGGGACGCGGTTGGCTAGCTTCCTCTAAACCTTGCCCTGGCGTCCCCTCACCATATCTTCCCATCAGCCATTCTTGTTAGGCTTGACAGAGAGTTTTTGATTCAGATGGGAATTATTCGACACTTCAGAGCCGCCAAAAATGTAAGTTCTCGTCTGCGGTGTGTGATCTGCTAGTTAGATGATCCCCAACACCGTCATTTCCTGTTTACTGTCTCCATCCCCTGGATGTCTATTTGTGCCTAGTGCTTCGCGACGCTCAAGCATTACACCATGTCCTATGAGCAGTTAATAAAGACGAACACATAAGGTGCTATCTATTCATTTCACGCGGCAGCATGCGGATTGTAAACGAGTGCCTAGAGAATTTCAGAAATGAATCGTCGAAGAAAAATTTTATTTTATCTTTCGGAGTATTTAAAGCTGCTCAGAAAGACACAGCTAGGATACTGCTTCGACATTGCCACCATCAGCCAAGGCATCCGCGCCCAAACTGCTGCCTTCGCACTCCCTGACCCCGGAGCCCAGTGAGCTGCTACTCACATATAACGTGGTAGGGTTACTTGGGCCAGGACTGGCTAAGTGGCGTGCGCATTCCAGATTTTTCTTCTTTGGCGAGCTCTACGATGTGGAAAAGAGAGTTCCGCCTCGAGAAGAGTTGATAAGGAAGCCTAATTTCTTGGAGGATGGATGGCAAGTTTTTGCAGGCTGGTGGACAGGAGGAGGACAAGGCATTGAAGCATGGGCTGTGTATTGTCAAAGGAAGGAGGAGCAGGGGAAATTGGACCGGAGGCACCTCGTTTCAGACTATACGAATATTAATGTCCAAGTGGAAAACAACCCTTCGGAGCCCCTGCTCTGGTATACTGAATTTTGCGAACCGAATTTGGAATAACGTGAGGGATCGGGTTATGACAGTCGGCCTGGTTAGACGGTCGGCTTCTACCGCCTTCCTAATTGGGCTTACTGCGAGAACGGTTTGGAACGCCAAAATACTGCCCCTTTTGGCGAGTGCACGACCAGTTTCCACCCCCCTTGGCGAGCGCTCCAGGGTTTTAAATTTAGTACGCGCATTTAATCTCACTTAGTTGCTACCAATTATATATAAGTAATTATAGCAAATAACTAACGTGAGCGATAGGGTTATGACGGTTGGTATAGCTTGACGATGGTTCTGGAAGAGTCCTCCACATGCGTTTTCCTGCTTACATAAGCAGATTCCCTTTGCTTCCATTTTGGTCGGTATCCTTAGCAATCACTTTGCCACCGTAGACATAGGCCTATATAAGA
>Ga0307507_10003599_pt1 | contig 29504 bp, 26 predicted proteins | sample 7_EM_MG_FD_207223 | JGI IMG/M metagenome (GOLD analysis project Ga0307507, IMG submission 207223) | Populus trichocarpa ectomycorrhiza microbial communities from riparian zone in the Pacific Northwest, United States - 7_EM | ecosystem: Host-associated > Plants > Roots > Unclassified | place... | reverse complement strand
TGTTTGTCTAACTAAGGGAAGAGCGTGGTTGTCTACATGCAGAAAACTCTGCATGCCAAGCTATATACAATATGGGGTGTTTAGTGGGCGCGCAAACGCTCTCTTGACTGTTAAAACTACCCTATGATGAGCGCCCTAGCTCACAACTCCACACCGGTATACATTGAAAATTAAGATAATAATGCGAATGACAGCAGCCAAATTCCGCCAATAATCCCTCGGCACTTGCTAAACCAACAACCCCAGAAGGCATAAAGTCCCAGAGATTCCCGAAAGAACTGTGTGGTATTGTCTCCTATGCCGAGAGGTGAACCTCTAGGAGCTGATCATAAATGCTTTCTAGGCCCTGGATACTCGAAATGTCCAACATAGTACTGCTGGTGGAGCATCGCTTGAGCTCAACCTAGGCACGTTCTCTTGGGTAGTGGTTAGGCGGTGGAGATTCGTGATCTTCAAGAGAAATTTTTTGGGATTGGTCATTTTACGCCTCTTAGTTCCAAGAGGAAGTGCCGAAACCAGAATTATTTTTCAGTGGCATTTATGTAGCGTTAGCGGTCTCTGAGAACCCCAATACGGTAAAAACTCTTCCAATTCGCGATCTCCGGCACGCCTCTAATATTTGGACTAGGTGATAATTAATAGGTCCTGAGTTGATATCACGTATCATCCTGATCTACCTACTTGTACCTCCTATCGACCAGAAAAACACTACCACGGCCCACACCGCCTCGCATCCTATCCTCCACAACCACCCAAAAAAAAACAGCCCCTCCAACACCTCCGCGACTACTTCCCGGGCGCTCGTCCAGCATGGCCGGACCCTCGTTCATGTGTCTTCACGGCCGCCCACCAAATCCCCTAACAGGCTCACTACCAGGCCCACTCCAATCCATCATCTTCGCCTAAATCCGCCCCCACAAACTCTAGTATCATCTTGTCCAAACAAAATTTCTCATTCTCTTCCCTATAATGATTGCGGAGTATATTGCCCCGGGTTGAAAACAACTTATTATGGAAAACGCACCCTAGACAAATTACATCCCTGCCATGCAGCCGCTTGAATGTTAGCGCCAGCCGATATTCCTCCCCCAGGCATTCCCAGGCTTTGAGAAGGGTTAGTGCTTTTCTGTCACCGTATAAAAGCAGCCTTCTGGGGGTAAATTTTAGAGTTGTGCCAGAGTGAGGCAACGCTACACCTTTAACGAGAGATGAGTTAGACGGGCTGAAATGGGTGGATGGGACATCTTGGGGCTAGAAAGTGCACGGGAGATATATATTATGCACTACCTAGTGGGGGGCACTCCCCCAACATCACATCGCAATTATTTGAGCATTTCTCTACACTCACCTCTCCGCCCGTGGAAGAAGAAGTATCTGACTATCACCCACCAATGTTGACCGCTGGTGCTCCCCTCCAGTTTAGTCCTCGCTCTCGACTTAACAGTGTCCGCAACCAACATCCTAGCAGGATGCGCCACATCCGCACTACTCCTCTCCCGCCACACCCACTCTTTCACGATCCCCACATTCATGCTACTGACCTCCCTAGCCTTAACCTGTAGGCTCCTGTACTGCCTCATCTTCTGGCATAAGCTCCGCTCCCAACCCAACACCTCCCGGGGCCTACCAATTCCGCTTCCGTTGGGGCAACTTCGCCGCTTCCAAAAAATCTACTCTGGAATGCGGCAAGCCATTTAAATGCGCACGATTCCGGGTAGTGGACTACTGCGGTACCTGGGGATCTTAAACATCGAGCGGGCACTATCAGTAACACCAGAGGTGCTGAAGGTAGTGCTACGTATGAAGGGATGCGGCTTCATCGAACCACCGCTGGTGGCTGGTGGTATTGGCGGCATTCTGGGAAAGAAGGGGCTGCCGTTCGCGGGGGGTACGGGACTAAGGTATAGGGGAGGTTGCGGCTTTTCCGCATGCGTATATTAAGGGAGTGCTGCCGGAGCTTTGGTCTAAGGGGGTAGAAATGATTGGGGGAGTGGTGGAGGTGGTCCTGCTTCCAGGAGCGGGGTTGGCGGTTGCGGGGAGGAGGGGGTGGTAGAGATGGAGAAGTGGTTCTCATTGGTGACGCTGGATATAATTGGCTCTTCCAGCTTCGGCGATGAATTCCTTGCGTTAAAGAGTGCTTCTATTAGCGGTAGTAGCAATACCGAAGAAAAAGTCTGGCTCTGAGTTAGCAGACGAGCACAATACAGTTTTCGACGTGGGTGGTCCGTTTTGGATCGTGGCGATGCTATCCATGATATTTCCCTTCAGCCTCGTGCAGTCCTTCACGCTACAGGGAACCCACGACGTCATGCACCCTGTATCTACAATAAGATTTGTGACCGCGCAGATCATCGACGCTAAAAAATCTACCTTAGTTACCTCCCTGGAAAACTCCTAATCTAAAGACATCCTCTCTTTAAGGCTAAAATCGAATACCTACAAGGGTTCGAATGGGGAATCCAACATGCGCAACCAAACGATGACCTTCCTAGCCGCGGGGCACGAAACCACCGCTACGTCAAAGGTCTGGGCCACACACGCCTGATCCCAGCCGGAAAACAAGCATTCAATCCCGCCTCCGTGCCGAAATCCAGGCCGCATTCCCCTCTACCCTGTTGACGATTGTCACACACGACCAGATCTCAAGTCTGAAGTATCTCTCACAGGTCGCGTCCGGGTGCTTCATCCGTACTCTCCTGTCGGGGTGACGCTGCGTATGGCGGCCGAGGATACGAGTGTGAACAGGGCGTTAGTGCCGAAGAGCACGTCCATCGTGCTCTCCCCGTTCGCGATAAACAGAAGCGTGGGGCTGTGGGGCGCCGACGCGGAGGAGTTCAGGCCCAAGCGGTGGGTAAGCGGAGAAGATGAGGCGGCTGCTGTCGAGAGTAATTATAGGTTTCTTACATTCCTAGCGGAGCCTAGGGAGTGCATCGAGAATGTGTTTGCCAAGGTGGAGTTTAGGTGTCTACTTGCGGTCATGATTGGCAGGTTCGAGTTTAAGCGGGGTGGGGGGGTGGTTTGGGGGTGTGGTTTTCGTTGATTTCGTGAATATTGTTTTTTTATTAAGGGATGAGAGGAGGAAGGAAGGATGAATGGATGGATAGATGGAAGGAAGGCATAGAATCATGTGCGGTCACTCGGCGCTTTCTGCCGGCTGCTCTGTCATATAATCGGCGGTAGGGTTATCATTGACCGCCTCACTATCTCTACACTCGGATAAGCTAAAAAAAATATTATCGTGGAGGTGCAATACGACCAGCACGGCATTTCGCTAAAGACTAGAGAAATAAAATCACAGGGCGGGGCCCTCAAGAGATTCGCCGAACGAGTGGGAACCAGCTCAAAATACAAGAAAGAACATAGATCGTGATATGCTGTCCACCCTAAAAGAACGGAAAAACCAACGAACGAAAGTGGTTTCTCGCCTCGAAATTCTACCACACAACTGATAGCCTACCCAACCCAGTATCCAACAAATTCACCTTGCACTGCTAATAACCCAAGCCCAACCAGCGGTGTCGCTGGTGATAGCCTGCTTGGACTGAATACGGTGGGACTAGGCAGAGGCTTGCTAACACTCCGTTCCCGGGGGAGGCTGAAGGGCAAAGACAAGAAGGTCTTGGGATTTCCTAATTATCCAAAACCTTGATCCATCTTGCTATTATACAAAATTCAATATATCCTAACATCTTTTCCGGGATTTCTAAGTGAATATGCAGATTGCAATCTGATTAGGCTTTCTCTAATAAATTGTAAGTGACCTATGTATCTTAGCCGGCAGTACTTTAAGGATAAAATCTGTAAAAGCCATGCGAAATTTTATATTTGATTGTAAAAATATGTATTCAATGTAGGAGTGGTTAGGAAAACCTCTATTTACAGTTGAATATGACTTGGCTTACATGCTGGGGTTAATTGTTTCGGGGTTAATGATTTTTGGGCCTGCACATATTGTATGAATGGTAGAGAAAAAGAAATGGGAATACATTATTATATTGAGTATCTCGTGGAAGGGCTAGATAGCATTCTCAATGTCTCGTGACTCTTTCCTACTAGACCTCCTAAATGGCCTCAGCAGGTTCTTCCGCAGGCTTCTCAGCAGGGTCGGCGGCAGGGATTTCGGCGGGATCGGGAATTCTGGCGGCTCGTGTTCAGGTGGGGGCTCCACTAGGAGGTCCTCCAAGCTGAGCCACTGAGATCTGTGAGGTGTTCGTGTCCAGCGCCCCAGGAAGTGATCCTCCTGGGATTCCATAGAGTTTACCCTCCGGATTCCCTGCTGGATTGCTGGCCGCTCAAGATCCTCCACAGGATCCCCTGTGGGTTCTCGTAGAGGCTCCTTCATAGGCTCCTTCATCGCCTCCCTCTGAGCCTCCTCCTGCATTTTCTCAGCATGTTTTAGAGTGTCCAAACTATCTCCTCGCTCAAGCTTCATCCCTAATTCTTGTGCTGTCATTTTGGCATTGTTCTTAATGGCAGTATCAGCCCCATTCTGGACGAGTAGCTCGACTATCTCCGTATGATCGAATTGAAAAGCGAGGTGAAGCGGGGTGTTTCCGGAGTGGTTTTTCTTGTTGATTTCGTTACTGTATGCTTTGTCCCCTGCGAACCTTTTCACCAAGGCCTTGAGCATGGACGAGTGGCCGGAGAGAGCTGCTTCATGTAGCGGTGTGTTGCCATTTTGGTCTGGGTCTGTGAGGAGGGATGGACCACCTTTGGCAATTAGAATTTTGTATGCCCCGGATAGGAACCTGGCTACAAGGTGCAGTGGTGACTGATTGCTGTTCGTCCCCTTGGTGAAATTTGTGAGGGCCTTTTCTACTAGGGGCATAAGGCCCAGACAGACTGCGATGTGTAGTGGTGTCTGCTCTCCAGCCAAAACCTCCATTCTCGAATCTCCACAGAGCTCAATCCAAGGCTTTCGTATGGCATCGCTGGTCTCAAAGAATTGACACTGCAGCCAGTCGTGATTGGAGTGGTCGCAAAATTTCTCTTTTGAGGTCTCAATGCTCCGGCGTGCATGAATGAACCAGGATTCTGCGGCATATCTTAGGTATGTCCGCTGGTCAGCAGCTTCCTTTGGGTTTCTGCATGAAACTTCCCATGATGTCTCTCTTCGCTTCTCCGCCAGGTGATGTCGCTCCAAGCTCGGATCCTGAGACCCTAAATGCCCCCCCATGATATTACGCCTTGAGAACCTCTTCGGGTCTCCAAAGGCATAGTGAAGGTAGCGGAAACAGTCCCAGGAAAGTGCGAGATCTGCCTCAATTGTAGAAAGCACAGGGAGGCTGCCCTTGCTGTATTCGTCAAAAAGGTATTCGGTTGCACTATGATGGACAATGGATACAGTTTCAGCGGTGGCGCGGAGGAATCCTAGTGAGGACCGGACATATATCCTGATTTCCTTCTCAGTCCGAAGCTGAATTTCGTTGGTTTTCCCCTGACGAGAAAGCTGTTTTCCGGCCCTTGCCCTTTCCTCCATACATGCCAGGATATGGGCTAATTCACCAAATGTGAGCGGCCGCAGGGCGAGTGCTACACTCCAGATCATGTTCAGAACCTCTCCCGATTCTCCCCGTAAGAGAAGAGTGCCTAACATTTCCTGATATACGTTTTTAAGCTCTGATGGTGATTTTCTCAGGAACTTGTCGAAGTCCGGGCCCGAACTGAAGTATGTCAGATTTTCAATTGCCAACGATGCCCAGAGGAAGATTCCCTCTGACTTCACCAGAAGGGCTTCCATTGCTTTTTCCTTTAGATCAATGTCCCACCCCCATGCATTCACCCTACGCCTAATAAAAGATTCTACATCATCTTTTATAAAGCTGGTCGTATCGAGGTTGATCTTGTCGCATGCGTGGAGGCTACAGGGAAGGTTGTTGGAGATGTGGGGTACATCCCGGCTGGAGATAAATATTTTCACTGTGCGGATTTCCATGAGCCCCAGAATCCTTCCGATCAATTCTTTACATAAGCTCTCCTTCAGTCCATCTATACCATCTACGAGAATGTATACCGGGTTTGTCTGGCAATCCTTGATCGCTTTTCGTAGAGCTTTCCATAAAGAGCATGGGTTGGTGAAAAATCTGTCCCCTTGCTTTTCAAGTTCAGCTTTGCATCCATCGAAAAGGTTCTCGTCCTGTTGCAGAATACTATGCAGCAGGTCGCTGGCTATTTTGGCAAGCCTGAGTTGTGATATCTCGGCCTCATCAGTAGATGTCCCGGCGGTGGGGAGCTCAGGCGAGACGAAGTGGAAAATCAATTTAACCCCTTCATGGGGATCGTCGGGTCCCCTCAGAAGTTCAGCGGCAACCTGCTTGGCCAACATAGTCTTCCCCGTTCCTGGACCACCGCAAAGCCAAAGAAGCTTCGATTCCTTGGTCTCCCGCCACCTCCTGAACACAACTTCTTCGAATATCCATTTTCCAGTATCACCTCCGGGTAGGTTGTACTCGTCGTGCAGGTGGTCTAGGTTAATTTTCGGTGGCAACGTCCCCCAGCCGACGCACTTTATCATTTCTCCAAAGGTTTCTACAGAAATTCATAGCTATAAGTTTGCGACCAGGGTTGGCAGTGAAAGTCTGCGTACCAGGAACATATGAAGGTACTTGTATACCATAATTATTCGTGATACTTGTATTGTTGCTGTTGTTATTGCCTGAGAAGTGGCCGCCAATCGAACTTTGGAAGGCTGTCATGTGGAATGCCTCCGAACTAATGTCTTGTTAGCCAATCTTAATCCATATAGAAAATCAGCCTAGTGCTATACTATATGACACTCTCTTCTCACAAGTGTTCTTCCACTACCAGAGATATTTTGAGGTTTTCGAAATTAGATACGCGAGGTCAGGAGCAGTGAAAGAAGGATATATCCTGGGAATAAGAGGCGGAAGCGTACTAATACCGTAGATGCTCAAAGAGAAGATAAATTGTAGGAGTACTATTGGTAGGACACCGGAATCCCCTTCTCGGCTACGGGAGGGGAAAGCACCGCCAACTCAGTCCTCAGCTGAGATGAAACATAAGGAATATACACGTAAAGTTACCTTTCTACGAGTAGAAGAGGTAGCTCTTTCCTTGGCTGGGCGTAAAGGTCTGTCGGACTCTTGTCTGGTTCGTCGAAACTCCCTCTGGGTGATACAAATCACGCAGCTGAATCGGCCAGACGCCCTAATTTTTGGTGGGGGGTGTGTCGATCCCCCTGCGCACTAGATAAGGCAAGCACCACTCCCTGCGTGGTCAGGGAGGCCTGGCCTGGAGCCGATTGGGGAGAGACCCAACGGACTCTTTTTTCTTCCAGCACCTTTTCCATCTATCGCCCTATCGTCTACCGTAGCTACATGTAGGTGGTCTGCGCACATTCCTCAAACCACAACTCAAAATCCTGAACAACCCTCAAGACCAAAAACTCACAATCCTCCACCGCCTCTCCTTATACCCCAATCCTTCCTCACACCCCTTCTCCTCCGCAGCAATGTCGCTTGCGATAAGTGACATTTCCGCTTCCCGGACCTTCCTCTTCTCCCTCTTTCTATCCCTCTCCCTCTCCACCCTAAATTTCGATAGGCTTACCCTCCACAATCGGTACTCGTGATGTCGAAGCGTTTTTAAAATGGATTGCGATTGAATAAGGGCCAAAAATTAACCAGGGCCTAAGTATTTTAGTGGTATGCGATACCAGTCCGTTTTAAAACCGTCAGGTAGTGACAGGTAAGGATGGTTGGTGAGGTATTCTTGGGAATCACGAAGTGGAGCTCAATTTCTATCTCGCCTAGCTCTCGCAACCTGCGGGTAGATTATCCATGACCCCGCCAACTTATAGCAGCCCGCAGTGAGATTTATGCTTGGAACTATGTCAAACTGCAGCACTTTTCGGAGGAGGGGGAGAGATAAGTGAGAAGGCAAACCACAGGGAGACTCGAGATTCTACGTACTCGTAATAGCCTGAATCTAGTTGCATACCACCAAAATTCTTAAATTCTAGCAAATTTTTGCCCCGTATGTGGTAGCAGTCTATTTAACAGAGGTTTGGCAATTAGGTGTGCATGAACTAAGGAGATATGCAGATTTTCCGCCTCCTACAACTCGAGACTGTGGATAAGAGACTTTTCTACAGAAAAAAATGCTTGATATTTCCTAATTTCTGTTAGGCAAAATTACAAGGTTACGCTCGGATCAGGGGGTGGAGAATGTGCATGTCCCAGCCCATAATAGCAGCGATGGGAACAACCCGGTGGGGATTCGATTAACTTGACTCGTAGATCGTAACCAATCGCATAGCTACCTCTAAGGATTGGCCAACAGCCGCCACCACAGGTAAATTTTCCGAGGTGAAAAATTTTATTCTTGGTGCTTGAATAACTGCCAATCCGGATAAACCGACCATGAACTTCTGCCTCTATCAGCCTCATCAGGCCGACTGCGCAAAATAAAATTCTGGATGGGACCCCTGGGCGACCCAAGAATCGAGATCGTGATACTTGCACTGCTAATATAAAGCTTAATTGTTATCGTTAAAAAAGTATTTTTTTTTTAGCGCCTAGCGCTCCCTCTCGTGAGGTGTCAGACACTTTCACTAATTCTCCTCAATGCTAGTACAGTACAGTACTGTCAGTCACGTGGATGGCCATGGGGAAAACTACGCAGCAACACACAACAACATCGTTGATACCGTCACTCGTCTAGCTTAGCATAGTAGAAATTGGGGTGCTTGAGGGAGAGAGGCGGATGAGAGAAAACCATCACCACCGCACCCCAGAAATAATCAAGTTCCATCACTTTTTCATTGATCTTTATCTCACTCTGCAATCCGTCTATAAAGCCTGTCTTTCGGAATTGCCATAACCACTAAAAGAACGCTGGATAACCTAAAAACATTGACAGTACGGTACCGGTCTTCTTTGAGGTTAGGCATTCAGCCCCGCTTTGAAAAAGAGTTTTTCGAGCCGCAGGTTTTAGGTTGATCTATTAATAGTTTTATCGATAAAAAGGACACTAAAACCACAAGCCCAGAAGCTCGCATAAACGTTTTTCCACCCCATGGCGCAGTGGTTTATGACCGACTTACTGACTGTGCAGAATGCGAGCTCTTGGCATTGAGGGGTCCTTTCTTGTCTGTCCCTGCTGCTGCAAATACACCCACTTGACCACAGCCCTGGTGTGGCGCAATCGCCCATTGTCCGTTCCCTGTCCTCTCTCATTGATAAAAATAAGTACAGACAAGATCAGATGAAATTTAACCACCACAATACCGGTACACAATGAAAAATTTAATTAAGATAATGCCAGTGACAGCAGCAGCCAAATTCCGCCAATAACCCATCTGCACCTACTAAACCGACACCCTAGAAGGCATAAAGTGCTAGAGCTTCCCAAAACAGCTGTGTGGTGTAGTCTCCCACCCTAAGAGGAGAACCCCCAGGAGCTGCTCATGAATAATTTCTAGGCCCTCAATGGCCCCTCATACTCGAAATGTCTAGTATCGTACTGCTGGTAGCGTCGCTTGAGCTCGACTCGTGCATGTTCGCTTAGGTAGTGGTTAGGCGCTAAGGGTCTGTGATCTTCAAGAAAAATTTCGGCATTGGTCGTTTTACGCTTATTTGTTTTAGGAGGAAGTGCTGACACTAGAATTCTTTATCGGTGGTATTAATGTAGAGTTTGCTAGTGACCCCTAAGAATCTCAACACCGTGAAAACTGTTGCAATTCGCGATCTCAGACACACCTCTAATCTTCGGATTTGAAGATAGCTCTTGGTTGATATCACATATTACCCTGATCTACCTATTCCACACCAACCAGCAAAACACTACCATCCCACACCGTCTGCATCCATTTTCCACAACCACCAGAAAAAAAGAAAAAAGAAAAAGCAACCCCTCCAACACCTTCGCAGCTGCTTCCCGGGCGCTCATCCAGCACAACTAGACCCTGGCTCATGCCTCTTCATGGCCGCCTGCCAAACCCCCTGACAGATCCACTACCAGCGTCCACTTCAATTCATTATCCTCGCCCAAATCTGCCCCCATAAACTCTAGCGTCATCCTGTCCTAACCAAATGTCCCATCTCCTTCATAATGATTCCGAAGAATATTTCTCCTAGTTGAAGGCAACTTACAAAAAACTCACCCTAGGCCAACTCCATCCTTACAATGCAGCCGCCTGAACGTCAGCGCCAGCCGATATTCCTCCCCCAGGCATTCCCAGACCTCGAGAAGGGTTAGTGCCATGGTATACGGGCAGCCTTCTGGATGTTTTGGATCCCATTAAGTGGTATACGCAGTTCTGTTGACTTGTCAGACTGGCCCTATCGAGGGCGGAGGGCTGACGGAGATAACAAATTGCAAGAGTTTTTACAGCACTGGTATTTGGCCTCTTTGGATGTCCGTTCTTGTGAGTTTGTAATCCCTGTCACATCCCCTAAAGTCTCTGGGATTTGATGTTCGCTTCTGGAGGTAAGGATTCTGGATATCCTACCAAAGTGAGCGCAACACTGCACCGTTCTCGAGGGACGAGTTAGACTAACTAAAATAGGCGGATGGGACATCCTGCGGTTAGGGAGTACACGGGAGGTATATAGTAAGTAAGCACCAGTTAGCCGGGGGGTACCCCCCCAATATCACATCACATCGATCAGGGCACTTCTCCGCCCTCACCGCTCCGGCGGTGGAAGAAGGAAGATCTAACACCCGCAAACGTTGACCGCCGGCGCTTCCATCTGGTTTGGCGCTTCCAGTTTGGCCCTCACTCTCGACCTAATAGTGCCCGCAACTAAAATTCTAGCAGGATGCGCCACATCCTCCATACTCCTCTCCTGCCACATCCCCTCTTTCACGATCGCCACATTCATCTCACTGATATGCCTTGCCTTAACCCGTAGGCTCTTCTACCACCTCATCCTTCAACCCAAGCTCCTCTCCTAACTCGACACCTCCCGAGGCTTACCAACCTTAGCTTCCTCTGGGGCAACTCTGCCATGCCTAAAAAATGCATTCGGGAATCCCGCAAGCCATTTAGACGCGCACGATTCCGGACTGTTGCGGTACCTGGGGATCTTCAAAATCGAGCGGGTATTCTCAGCAACGCCAGAGGTACTGAAAGTAGTGCTGCGCACGAGGGAATATAGCTTCATCAAATCGCCCCTGGTGGCTTCGTCAACATTCTAGGAAAGAAGGGGCTGCCGTTCGCGGAGGGTACGGGGCCAAACCACAGAGGAGGTTATTGCTCCCGGCTTTTTTGAATGAGCATATTAAGCGACTGCTGCCGGGGCTTTGTCTAAGGGTGGATATAATCGACTCTTCCGGCTTCATCAATAAATTCCGTGCGCTGGAGAGTGCTTCTATTGGAGGTAGTAGCAATACCGAAGAAAAGGTCTGGCTCCGAGTTAATAGACCCACACCCGTACAATACAATTTTCAACATGGGCGGTTCATTCCGGATTGTAGCGATGCTATCCATGTCATTTCCCTTCGCCCTCGTGCAGTCCCTCTTGCTAAAGCGAACCTGCGACATCGCGCACGCGGCGTCTGCTATAAGAGGTGTGACCGTGCAGATCATTGACGCTAAAAAATCAGCCCTAGTTACCTCCCTGGAAACTCCCAATCTAAAGATATCCTCTCTTTAAGGCTAGAATCGAATACATACACGGGAGAAGATGGGGAATTCAGCGTGCGCGACTAAATCATCACTTTCCTAGCCGCAGGGCACGAAACCACTGCTACGTTAATGATTCGAGCCATGCATGCCTTATCACAGCAGGAGAGTGGACATCCAATCCCGCCTCCGTGCCAAAATTCAGGCTACATTCCCCTCCGGCCTACCGATGACTGTCACATATGACCAGATCTCAAGCCTAAAGTATCCCTCACAGATCGCGCCCGGGTGTTTCATCTGCGGCCTCCTATCGGGGTGACGCTGCCGAGGATGCGAGTCCGGACTGGGAGTTCGTGCTCTCCCTATTCGCGATTAATATAACGTGGCGCTGTGGGGCGCCAATGCGGAGGAGTTCGGGCCCGAGCGGTGGGCTAGCGGAGAGGATGGGACAGCCACCATGGAGACTAATTATGGGTTTCTCTCATTCCTGGCAGAATCTAGGGGGTTCATTGGGAATGTGTTTGCTTAGGTGAAGTTTAGGTGTCTGATTGCGGTCATGATTGGCAGGTTCGAGTTTTCACTGGATGGGAAGAGGGAGGTGGTTTAAGGCGGGGGTCACGGTAAAACTCTAGAGGGGTATACCTGTTTCAGTTAGGGAGGCGATTTGGGTGTGGATTTTGCGTTTATCTCGTGCATATTGTCTGTTACCAAGGGATGGAGGAAGGCTGGAAGGGCGGAAGGAATGCATGGAATCATGTGCAGTCACTCGACCCCTTCTACACTATGATAAGACTTGTGGTTAATTTATTATAGACAACCTCACATCACTACACTTAGATAATCAAAATGGACTCTTGTTGCAGAGGTGCAATACAACTAGAACGGCATTTCGCTAAAGACTAAGGAAATCAAATAACAATAGAACAGTCAAAAAAATTCATCAAATGAGTGAAACTCGCTCAAAATTCGGGGGAACATAGATCGTGATTAGCTACCCACCCTACAACAACAGACAAGCAGGCGAATGAGAGTGATTTTCCTATGATACCTTGAAATCCTGTCATATTACTGATAACCCACCAAACTTAGTTATCTAATAAACTCACAATATACTGCTAATAACCTAAGTCCAACCGTGTAGCTGGTGGTGACTTGTTTGAATAGAAAATAGTGAGGCTAGGCGGTAGGGCTACAAACACTTCGTTCTCAAGGTAGACTGAAGGTAAAGGCCAGAGGGTCTTGGGGCTCTCTAATTACCCATAACCTTGATCCGTCTTACCATTATACAAAATTCAATATATTCGATCCGTTTCAAAGTTGCTGGGTAAATGTGTGGCAGTGGAAATGTATCCTCGCATCAACCGACAGTCTTAGTCAACGCCGGATCTGACAAGGTTTTTGCTACAAATGGAACAATGAATAAGACCTTGAGATCTCAAGGGGGCATATGCCAATATATCATAATATTGGAAAATATTTGGGTAATAAAAATGGTTGCCTCTCTTCTGGTTTCGTAAAAGTCTTTATGTAAAATTTTGTTTGATTGTTTGCACAGATGTGTATTTAGTGTGGAAGTGACCGGTGAAGACCCTTGTATGTATAAGTTATTTGAGTATGATCCGGTTCACAGTCCTGGGTCAAGCATTTTGGGGTTAACCAGTTTAGAACATGTACAGTACATATAGTGTGTAGGTTAGAAAAAGGAAGGCAAAAACTAATGCAGATTCTTGTCCGGGGACAAAATTAAACGCGCATCAACCAAGGGGGAAAGTTTTCGGCCATCACATCAACACTCAACTAAATGTACTAACCCCACTATTATTAAAACCAAGAAGGAAAAAATTAAAAATGTAAGTCTAGGGCAGAATATATAGTAGAAATTAATATTTGAACTAGAGAAAGTCCCTCAGGTGGTGTTGAAAGTGCAGGGCGATGAGGAGGGTTGCGTTGCTATCGATCGTTGGTATCCGGCTAATTTTGTCCACGGACAATACATTGAGAATCTTAATTCAGGGTTCTAATCCCCTTTTAAATTAACGTTTCTTGAAAGCCTAGTGGTGAGCGAAAAAGGAAGGGGAATCAATTTAACCTCTATCAAGTGTTGGAAGGATGTGGTTGACTTTGGAACATGCCGGAGAGTCTGAAAGAGTCTTTAGATGGAGTGCAGATGGTTCGGCAGAATGAGATAGATTGTTTCACAGTTTACGGAAGAGATTAGACCGACATGTGTATCCTTTGTTATCACAGGAGTGTCCGGAGGAACAAGGGCATGGAAGGAAATAGAGATGTAGGCAGTGATTCCAACTGGCCGGTCCGCGCGGCTTCGGGTACGGCCGGACTAACCCAGGCTTTTTCAGGGACGGTCGGGCCGGACTGTGGGAAAAGCGGCTTTCCAAAACCAAAGCCGGACCTGTCCTAGGTGACCTGCAGGCTTTCGAGTGATAAGATATGATTTTGATATGAACCCTTGGCGGTAAAGTGAAACGGAACGTCAAGCACATTCTGATCGCCAACCGACCTCTGTAAGGGAGTTCTTCTCATTCAAAGTTCTCTCTTACATGCACACTCTCACTTGCCCCCCCCTACTCAATATACCTAGGCATCTGTGGACTTTGCCTAAGTTAGGCATCTGCGGGCTTTACCTAGACATTTGCGGGCTTTGCCTAGGCACTAGCAGGCTTTACCTAGGCATCTGTAGGTTTTAGTGGCTTCGACCTGACTGGCCCAGGCTTTTCAAAACCACGGCCGGACTGGCGGCTTGGGATCACTGAAGATAGGTGTGTTGATCGATGGAAGGATCAGGACCTGCTACTTAGGTTTTACTTATTCACCAGTCTCTACCGTTTGTTTTTTTATTTTTATTTTTATTTTTCAGATAGCGAAGGGCAGGAGTGTTAGCGAAGTGGATACGTTTCGTGTGAATTCTCTTTCTATCGTCTACCATTGTGTCATCCATCTCCTCCCAGCATTCCTATCAAGATGCCTCTAGCCCTTGTTAACCTTTCCTTTCTAGGCCTCCTAAAGAACCTCCCAAGATTCCTCCCTAAACTCGCCCGTGGAATTCCTAGTGGACTCCCTGGGGGCTAACCAGCCGGCTTGACCACGATATGAAGTTCATAGGGCTAACGATGGGCTACCGATATATTCACTTCCGTATAGGAGCAACAAGGCGAGTGAAAAGAATAGATTTGTATCTGACGAGTGAAAGAAAGGCAGACGATATGAATGAGAGTTATGATGAGAAGAAGCATGGATGATATGGTCTCTTATACCGACAGAGTCGGCCAAAAACAGAGAGACAGAAAAGGAAAGGACGAAATGAGAAAGTAGGAAATCCTCTGTAATTTCGCATCCCAAACAATCTAGATGCCAATCGAGTCACGAGTGTCATAGTTGATAGTTAGTGTTAGTCTGTTTGATCTTCAAAATTCTATGTTTCCACTATATAGGTCAAACGTATAAAAGGGTTTCCAAACGCCCGGTGGTTCCGGTGAGTATGGAATGCTAGGGCAAGTCGTAGTAGTTTATAGACGACATGGTTGGCTGGATAGACGCTGAGATCTTCGGCTAGCATGACACAGAGACCCTCGACTGGCCCGACCCCGAGATTGACACCGAGACCCTTGACTGGCCCGACCCCGAGATTGACACCGAGACCCTTGACTGGCCCGATGCCGAGATCATCGGCTGGTTCAACACCGAGACCCTTGACTGGCCCGATGCCGAGATCATCGGCTGGTTCAACACCGAGACCTCCGACTGGCCTGATGCCGAGATCATCGGCCGGTTCAACACTGAGACCGCCGCCTGGCCTGATGCCAAGATCATCGGCTGGTTCAACATCGAGACCTTCGACTGGCCTGACGCCAAGATCATCGGTTGGTTCAACACCGAGACCTCCGACTGGCCTGATGCCAAGATCATCGGTTGGTTCAACACCGAGACCTCCGACTGGCCTGATGCCGAGATCATCGGCTGGTTGGACACCGAGACCTTGGGCCGGCTCGGGTGCGAGGATATCTGCCGGCTCGAGTGTGAGGCCATCGCCCGGCTCGAGGGCGCGGCCATCTGCTGGCTCGAGGGCGAGACCATCTGCCAACCCGAGGGCGAGACCATCTGCCAGCTCGAGGGGGAGGCTCTCTGCCAGCTCGAAGGCGAGACCATCTGCAAGCTCGAGTGCGAGGCTGTAGGCTGGCTTGAGCGTGAGGCCGTAGGCCGGCTTGGGTGAGAGGCTGTGGGCTGGCTTGGACGTGAGGCTATAGGCTGGCTCGGCAGTGAGGTCACCTGCGGGCTTCCGGACTTGCCCTCAACAGGCTCCCCTACCGGTTCCTTGGTAGGGTTCTTTGTAACCGCCTTCCACACAAGCCCCTTTGTAGGGTCCCATATAACCTCCTTCTTAGTAGGGTTCTTCGTGATCACCTCCTGAGTAGGGTTCTTTGTAACTTCCTTCCACACAAGCCCCTTTGCAGGGTCCCATATAACCTCCTTCTTAGTAGCCCCCGGCATTTCCTCAGCATGTTTTCGAATATCTAAAGTATTTTCCTGCCTGGAGGGGCTGGTCTGCAAGTCAAACTTTGGGATTCTTTGCAGTCCTCCTCGCAGTCGTGCCCCCAGGCCCTGCCCCGGCTCCCCCACAGGTTCTTTTGTAGGGTTCTTCATAACCGCCTTCTTAATAGCTCCCGACATTTCCTCAAGGCTAATCTCCAACTCAAATTTCGGGATTCTTCGCAGTCCTGTTCGGAGGCGTGCCCCCAGGCCCCTCCTCGGTTCCCCCCCAGGCTCCCCCACAGGGTCTTTTGTAGGGTTCTTCATAACTGCCTTCTTAACAGCCCCCGACATTTCCTCAAGGTTAATCTCTAACTCAAGCTTCGGGATTCTTCGCAGTGCAGTTCGGAGGCGTGCCCCCAGGCCCCGCCTCGGTTCCCGCACAGACTCCGGTACAGGCTCTCGAACAGGCTCCCGCACAGGCTGCCGCACCTGCACAGGCTCCTCTACAGGCTCTATTCCAAACTCCAGCACAAGCTCCCGCACCCGCACAGGCTCCTCTACAGGCTCTATTCCGGACCCCTCCACAACCCCCCTGACGGTCCCCCGCCGCACTGCCTCAGCATGTTCTAGAATATCCAAACTATCTCCGCGATTGAGCCTTGCTCCTAATTCAAATGCTGTTATTTGGGCATTGTTCTTGATTGTTGTGTCTGCCCCGTTTTTCACGAGAAGTTCGACTATCTCCGTGTGATCAAATTGAAAAGCGAGGTGAAGAGGGGTATTGCCGGAGTGGTTTTTCTTGTTGATTTCGTTACTGTATGCCGTGTCCCGGGTGAATCTTTTTACCAGGGCCTTCAACATAGACAAATGACCGGAAATGGCTGCTTCATGTAACGGTGTGTTTCCATCTTGATCCGAATCCGTGAGGAGGGATGGTCGGCCCTGGGAAATTAGGATCTCGTATGCTCCAGATATGAACCTCGCTGCTAGGTGTAGTGGCGACCGATTGCTGCTTGCCCCCCTCACAGAATCTGAGAGGGCCTTTTCTACCAGGGGCATGAGCCCCAGACAAACTGCGATGTTCAGTACTGTCTGCTCTCCCGCCAAAGCCTCCATTCTCGAATCTCCACAGAGCTCAATCCAGGGCCTTCGTATGACATCGCTGGTTTCGAAGAACTGATGCTGCAACCAGTCATGAGCAGAGCTGTTGCAAAATGTGTCCCCTGAGGCTTCGATGCTCCGGCGCGCATGAATGAACCAGGATTCCGCGGCATATCTCAGGTATATCCGCTGGTCTGCAGCCCTCTGTGGGTTTCTGCATGCAACTTCCCATGGTGTCACTCTTCGGTTCTCTTCTAGGCGATCTCCCCCCAAGCTCGAGTTGCGAGACCCATCACGCCCCCCCATGACATCACCTCTTGAGAACCTCTGTGGGTCCCCAAAGACATAGTGAAGGTAGCAGAAACACTTCCAAGAAAGGGCGAGGTCAGCCTCGCTTTGAGAAAGTACGGGGAGGTTGCCCTTGTTGTATTCGTCAAGAAGGTATTCTGTTGCTGTATGATGAACAATGCATACAGTTTCAGCGGTGGTCCGGAGGAATCCCAGTGAAGACCGAACATATATCTTGATTTCCCTCTCTGTCCTAAGATGAATTTGGCCGGTTGTCTCTCTGCCAGAGGGCTGTTGTTTAGACCTTGTTTTCTCCTCTATACAAGCCAGGATATGGGATAATTCGCCAAATGTGAGTGGGCGAAGGGCTAATGCTACACTCCAGATCATGTTCAGAACTTCTCCCGATTCTCCACGTGAGATTAGAGTGGATAGCATTTCACGGTATATCTCCTGAAGTCCCAACGGTGGCTTCCTTAGAAAGTTGTCAAAATCGGGGCCTGAACTGAAGTATGTTAGATTATCAATTGCCAACGATGCCCAGAGGAAGATCCCCCCCGACTTCACCAGAAGGGCTTTCATAGCTTTCTCCTTAATATCAGCGTCCCATCCCCATGCATTTACCCTGTACCTAATGAAGGACTCTACATCTTCTTTTATAAAGCTATTCATATCGAGGTCGAGCTTGCTGCATCTATAGGGGTTACAGGGAAGGTTGTTTGAGATGTGGGGTACGTTCCGACTGGAGAGGAATATTTTGACTGTGCGGATTTTCATGAGGTCCAGAACTCTTCCGATCAACTCTTTACATACACTCTCTTTGAGTCCATTTATTCCGTCTATGAGAATGTATATGGGGTCTGTCCGGCAATCCTTGATCGCTTTCCTTAGAACCTTCCATAAAGAGCATGGGTTGGTGAAAAATCTGTCCCCTTGCTTTTCAAGTTCAGCTTTGCACCCATCGAAAAGGTTCCCATCCTGCTGGAGAATGGTATACAGTAGGTCGCTGGCTATTTTGGCAAGTCTGAGTTGTGATAACGCGGCTTCATCAGAAGATATCCCGGTGGTGGGGAGTTCAGGCGAAACGAAGTGGAAAGCCAATTTAACCCCCTCGGGGGGATCGTCAGGCCCTCTCAGAAATTCGGCAGCAACATGCTTAGCCAACATAGTCTTCCCTGTTCCAGGACCACCGCAAAGCCAAAGAAGCTTTGATCCCTCGGTCTCCCGCCACCTCCTGAACACAGCTTCTTCGAAAATCCATTTTCCAGTCTCCCCACAGGGCCGGCTGTACTCGTCGTGCAGATGATCTAGGTCAATTTCCGGTGGCAGCACCCCCCATCCGGCGCACCTTATCAGCTCCCTAAAGGTTTCTACATAAATTCTTAGCCATAAGTTTGCAACCAGGATTAGGGTTGAAAGGCTGCATACCAGGAACGTATGAAGGTACCTGTATACCATAATTATTTGTGATAATATTATTCGTATTGTTGCTGTTGTTATTGCCTGAGAAGTGCCCGCCGATCGAACTTTGGATAGCTGTCATGTTGAATGCTTCCGGGCTGATGTCTTGTTAGCCGATCTGGATCTATATAGAAAATCAGCCTAGTGTTCTCCGCCAGAGATATTTTGAGGCTTTCGATATTAGATATGCAAGGTCGGGAGTGGTGAAAGAAGGGTACAATTACGGAAGAACAGGCGGTAGAAACAATATTGATACCGTAGGTACTCGAAGAGGAGAAAAACTGTAGGAATTCTACCGGTAGGACGTTGGAATCCCCTCTCTCGGCTACCGGAGGGGAAAGCACTGCCAGCTCAGTCTTCAGTCAAAATGAAACAAAAGGAATATATACAGTACCTGTCCACGAGTAGGAGAGGCAGCCGCTGGACGGTTCTTTCCTTGACTGGGTACAAAACTCGGTCGAGCTGTGATCTGGTTCGTCTAAAACCCCTGTGTGACTCAAATTATGCAGCTGAATGAGCTAGATGCTTTAATTTTTGGCGAAGGAAAAGGTGTGTTGATCTCCCTGTGCACTGGATGGAGCAAACAGTGCCAAACACCGCTCCCTGAGTAATCGAAGAGCCCCACCATAGAGCTAATCAGAGGGAGACTCGATGGACTCTTTGTTTCCCCAACACTTTTTCCCTTTACTCGAGTATTACCCTATCGCCCGCCGTAGCTACATGCAAATCAGGTCGTCTGCACACATTCCTCAAAGCACAAATCAAATCCAGAACAGCCTGCACGAACAAAAACTCACAAACCTCCACATCCCATCCAAGTACCCCAATCCCTTCTCACCACCCTTTCCACCGCCCCGGTAACCATGCAACTTGCAATAGATGACATTTCCGCTTCCCGGACTCTCTTCTCCTCCCTCTCTCTATCCTTCACCCTCCTCGTCTTAAAGTTCGTCAGGCTTACCCCTCCTACCTGGCACTCGTGATGTCGAGGGGTTTTAAAAATGGATTGCAATTGAATAAGGGCCAAAAATTAGCGAGAGCCCAAGCATTTTTGGTGGTACCACTGGTATGCAATACCAGTCCGTTTTTAAAACCGTTATGTAGTGACAAGTACTGTAAGAATCGTGGGTTAGGTATTCTTGGGAATCACGAAATGGAGCTCAATCTCTATCTTGTCTAGCTCCCCTAACCTGTTGGTAGACCACTCATGACCCCACTAACTTATAGCCACCCGCAGTGGCATTTGATGCTTAGAGCTATCTCAAACAGCAGCGCTTTTCGTAGGAGAGGGGCGGGAAGAGATAAGTGAGAAGGCAAACCATGCGGAGACTCGAAATTCTGCGTACTTGTAATGGCCTGAATCTAGTTGATCTGATACCACCAAAATTGTTAAATTCTGGCCAATTTTTAGTTCGCATGCGGTAGCTGTCTGTTTTACAAGCGTTTGGCAATTACATTGCCCATTTCTCCAAAAACCTATCCCACGGACAAAGGAGACATGCAGATTTCCCACCTCCTGCGAGTAGACCATATGTAAGAGACTTTTCCACAAAAAAAACAACACTCGATGTTTCATGGCTTCCGTTAGGCGAAGTTGCAAGGCTACGCTTGGATTAGGGGGTAAGGAATGTGCAGGTTCCATCCGCCCATAGCATAGCGGCGATAGGAACCCGGTGGGGACTAGATCAATTGCACTCGCACATTGTAACCAACCGCATAACAGCCTCTATGGGATTGGCCAATAGCCATCACAGGTAAATTTTCTAAAATGAGAAATTTTATCCTCGGTGCTTGTATGACCCCCAATCATGTCGGGTAAACCAACCATCAACTTTCGCCTCTAACAGCCTTCTCAGACTGACGGCGCAAAACAAATTCTGAATGGTCCAAGTATCGTACCCCGGGTCCTGTGCAGCCCGAAAAACCGAGATCGAGATACAAGTACCGCTAATAAAGCTTACTTGTCGCTAAAAAAGGCTTATATTTAGCGCTCCTTCCCGTGAGGGGTGTCACACTAAAACCCTGAGCCGGAAAACTCGCATAAACGTTTTTCCACCCAAGGGCGCAGCGGTTCATGACGGACTTACTAGTCATGTAGAATGCTAACTCTTGGCTTTGAGGCCCCTTCTTGTTTGTCCCTGCTGCTGCGAATACACTCACTATATCAAAGCCCTGGTGATGGCCCAACCTCGCCCATTTTCCATTCCCTATTCTCTCTCACTGATAAAGACCAATACAAGCAAGATCAGATGAAATTTATCCACCGTAATACCGTTATGCATTGAAAATCAAGATAATAATGCGAATGATAGTACTATAGCAGCCAAATTTTGCCAATAATAGCTCCGCACCTGCCAAACTAACAACCCCAGAAGGAACAAAGTGCCAGAGCTTCCCCAAAGAACTATGTGGTATTGTCTCCCATACCAAGGGGAGAACCTCTAGGAGTTGCTCATGAATCCTTTCTCCCAGTAAGCCCTACATACTCGAAATGTAGAGTACAGTACTTCTGGTGGGGTGTTGCTTGAGCTCAGCCTAGACATGTTCGCTTGGGTAGCGGTTAGGCGGTGGGGGTTTGTGATCTTCAAGAACCATTTTGGCATTGGTCTTTTTCCGCCTATTGGTTTTAGGAGGAAGTGTTGACTCCAGAATTCTTTATTGGGGGCATTAATGTGGAGTTTGTTGATGATCTCTGAGAATTTCAGTACCGTAAAAACTGTCGCAATCCGCAACCCCCGGTACGCCTCTAATCTTCGGATTTGGAAATAATTAAAAGGTCTTGAGTTGATATCATATATTATCCTGACCCATCCCGCGTCGACTAGCAAAACACTGCCACGCCCACACCGCCTCACATCCCATCCTCCACAACCATCAAAAAAATAACCCCCCCTCAGTGTTCGCAGCCGTCCGGGGCCCGGCGGGGGGACTGCCAAGAGCCCGGGACGAGACGGGACGGCAAAATGCCGTCCGTCCTCGTTCCTGAATTTCCAGGACGGCCGTCATTAGGAAGGACGACAAGCCCCACGATCTGAGACATATTCTGGTAGGGGACGGTAGGGGACGGTAGGGGACGGTGGGAGACGGTGGGGGACGGTCCTTCACTCGGATGTGTGGGGCAAGTTCCAGAAAAGACCGGACGGGACGACAGCATGCCGTCCGTCCTCGTCTTGGATTCTTACTTGTCGGGCAACTTTAGAAAATGACGGGACGGGACGACAAACTGCCGTCCGTCCTCGTCCTGGCTCAGGACGGACGGACTGCCCCGTTGCGAACACTGCCCCCCCTCCAACACCACCGCAGCTGCTTCCCGGGCGCTTGTCCTCCTGCACAACTCGATCCTGGTTTATGCGTCTTCACGGCCACCCGCCAAATCCCCCGACTGATCCACTACCAGTGCCCACTTCAATCCATCATCCTCATTCAAATCTCCCCCCATAAACTCTAGCATCATCCTCTCTGAACAAAATTTCCTACTCTCCTTCATGGTAATTCCGGAGCATATTGCTCCCGGTTGAAAGCAACCTACAAAAAACGCACTCTAGGTCAAATCCACCCCTACAATGCAGCCGTTTGAATATCAACGCCAGCCGATATTCCTCCCCCAGGCGTTCCCAGGCTTTGAGAAGGGTTAAGTTAGTGCTTTCCTGTCACAGTGTAAGGGTAGCCTTCTGGGCGTGTTGAGTCTCGCTAACTGGTATACGCGGTTCTGTTAACTTGTTAAACTGGGCTTATCCAAGGCTGACGGAAATAGCGAATTGCAAGAATCTTTACAGTACTGGTACCGGTATTTGATTTGTTTTGATGTCCTTTCTTGTGAGTTTGTAATCCCTGTCACATCCCTGCGATTCCAGAGATTTGATATTTACTTCTTGAGGTAAAAACTCTAGAGATTGTACTAAAGTAAGCGCAACACCGCACCTTCCACAAAGGATGAGCTAGACTGGCCTAAATCGGCGGATGGGACATCTTGCGGTTAGAAAGTGCACGAGAGGTATGTGGTAAGTGCTAGTTAGCTGGGAGTGTTCCCCAATATCATATCACATCGATCAGGGCATTTCTCCACACTCACCTCTCCCGCGGTGGAAGAAGAAAGATGATCTAACACCCGCCAACGTTGACCGCCGGTGCCTCCCTCTAATTTGGCCCTCGCTCTCGACCTAACAGTGCCCGCAACCAAAATCCGAACAGGATACGCCACGTCTACAATACCCCTCCCCCGCTGCGCTCACTCTATTACGATCACTACATTCATCCTACTGACCTCTGCAGGCTCCTCTACCCCCTCATCTTCCAACCTAAAATCCTCTCCCGGATCGTCACCTCCCGAAGCCTACCAACCCTAGCCTCCTCTGAGGCAATTTCGCCTTGTCCAAAAAATGCATTAGGGAATCCCGCAAGCCATTTAGATGGGTACGATTCCGAACAGTGGACTGCTGCGATACCTGGGGATCTTCAAAATCGAACCGGTGTTCTCAACAACGCCAGAAGTGCTGAAGGTAGTGCTGCATACGGGGAATATAGCTTCATCAAATCGCCACTGGTAACTAATAACATCTACAACATTCTGGGGGGGAGGGGGCTGCCCCCCGCGGAGGGTACGGGGCCAAGGTACAAACGAGGTTGCTGCTGCCGGCTTTCTTTCATGCGTATATTAAGGGACTACTGCCTAGGCTTTGGTCTAAGGGGGGGAAATCACCGGGGGAGTGGTGGAAGTGGGCCGTGCTTCCAGGAACGGCGCTAGCGGTTGCGGGGAGTAGCGGGTGGTGGAGATGGAGAAGTGGTTCTCATTGGTGACGCTGGATATAATCGGCTCTTCCGGCTCCGGCTATGAATTCCGTATGGTGGAGAGTGCTTCTATTAGCGGTAGTAGCAATACCAAAGAAAAGTTCGGCTCCGAGTTAGCAGACGCATGCAACACAACTCCCAACATGGGTGGCCTATCCCGGACTGCGGTGATGCCACCCATGACATTTCCCTTCCGCCTCGTGTAGTCCTCCCGCTAAAGCGAACCCACGATGTTGCAGGGGTGGCGTCTAACTTATTATAAGATGTATGACCGCACAGATCATTGACACTAAAAAATCTGCCCTAGTTGCCTCCCCGGAAACTCCGAATCTAAATACATCCTCCCTCTAATCCTAAAATCGAACACCTACGCGGGCTCAGATGGGGGATCCAGCATGCGCGACCAAATAATGATCTTCCTAACAGCAGAGCACGATACCACCGCTACATCATCTAAATCATACCTGCCCTACCCCAGCCGGAGAACAAACTCACCCAATCCCGTCTCCGCGCCGAGATCCACGGCGCATTCCCCTCACGTCTGCTGACAACTGTCACATACGACAAGATCTCAAGCCTGAAGTATCTCTCCTACGTCACGCCCTGGGTGCTCCACTTGTACCCTCCTGTTGGAGTGAGGCTGCTCATAGCAGGCGAGGATCCGAACCTGAAAGTAGTGTCCATGCTCAAGGGTACGTGCGTCGTGCCCTCCATGTTCGCCATAGATAGAAGTGGCCACGATTGGCAGGCTTTCAAGCAGGATGGGAAAAGGGAGGTAGTTGTTAAGGTATCGTAGGGCTCACGGCGAAACTCTAAGGAAGTATACCCATTTCAATTAGAAAGGTGGTTTAGGGGTGAATTTTAGTTTATTTTGTAAATATTATTAGTTACCAAGGATGAAGGAAAGATAGGAGGATTGAAAGAATGTATAGAATCATGTGTGGTCACTCGACACTCTCTGAACAGTGAACAGTGCCCTAACGTATGGCTGGTGGTAGTGTTATAGTAGACAATCTCACTAACACTACGCTCAGATAAACGAAACGTAATATCGCGAAAGTAAAGTACAACCAAAACGGCACCTCCCTAGAGACTAGAGAAATAAAATTAGGGGGTGGGGCCGTTAAGAGATTCGTCAAACGAGTGAAACCCCCACAAGATTCAAGAAAGAACATAGATCATGATACACTGTCCAACCCAACGAACGGGAGCTATTCCCGCACCTCGAAATCTTGTAACATAGCTGATAACCAACTCAGCTTACTGTAGCCATCGAATAATCTCCCCATATGCTGCCAATAACCTGGGCCCGGCCAGGCGTATAGCTGGTGGTGGCCTGTTTGGGCTGGGTACGGTGGGGCCAGGGAGAGGCTTGCTAACACTCCGTTCCCGGAGGAGACTGAAGGGCAAACAAGAAAAAAACTCTTGTAGTTCCCTAATGACCCATGACCTTTATCCATCTTGCTATTTTTACAAAATTCTATATAGTCTAATATCTTTTTCGGGGTTTTCTAAATGAATATGCGAATTGTGATCGGATTGGACTTCCTTTAATAAATTGTACATGCTGTTGGAAATATATCATCGCGTCAACCGACAGCTGTAATTTATACCTGGTAAGGCTCTGACTGCAAAAGGAACGATGAATGGGACTTTAAGGTTTCGGGGTGGCCTATGCTATTGTACCTTAACAAAATTAACCGTACAGTATATCAACGAATAGGAAAAACTTGGGCCGTGACAACAGCACTCCCCCACCAACCTCATTATGAAAAAAAAAAAGATATAAAACATGAATACATATTAGGATACCTAGTTAGAAATTAATATTTGATCTAGAGAAATATCTTTAGGAGGTGTTGAAAATGCTGGGCGATGAGGAGGGTTGCGTTGCCATCAGTGGTTTGTGTACGGTTAATTTTGTTAACTTACAATAGTATATGTACATGGGAAAATATTTTGATTGAATAAATTCTTATCCCTCTTCCAGTTTCAACGGCTACGGTTTCAAAGGCAGCATGGAACTGGGGACCTATCTCTCTTGGCCGGCCATAATAGCTTATAAAGTTTCTAAATGTTCCTATGCGAAATTTTAGGCGCTTTGGCACGACGTAATTGGGCTTTCAGACCATGGATTGTAACTGCCGTACTGTTTGGCAGACATGAACTCTCAAACTATGGTACTTTATTTATTTATTTTTTCCTGCGATTTTTATTTTTCTTCTATCATACTTTAAAATTGTGGAAAGTTTGGCGCAACTGATTTCGAAACTATGGTTTGTAAATTTTCCCCAGCCAATGTTCTATAGTACAACCATAGTTTGGTAACTTATGAAATTCTCAAATCACGTCGCGCCAAACAGCCCCTTATTAATTTTGATTGTGAAAATTGTAATTTAGTGTGGAAGTGACTGGGAGAAGCTCTATTTTAGGGCACTTGTGTATCGTATGATTCGTATTATAGGTATCATAAGGTATATAAAAAAAACAAAAGGAAATACCGTATTAACACAACAGGTTGAATATCTTGGTGGAGGGTTCTGATCTTCCCTTTGAAACAGGGTCTCTGGGGGGGCCGCGTGGAATGGGAAGATTGATCTAACTACTATCAAGAAGCCTTAAGCCCCTTTTCGCCTTGCCCTCCCCAGCCTCCTACGGAGCCCTGCCAGGCTTGTCCGCAGGATTTCCACCGGGCTCGGCGGCTGGAGTTTCGGCGGGCGTGACTGCTGGAGTTCCGACAGACTTGACAACTCGGGTTTCGGTCGGCTGAACGACTGGGGTTCCGGCGGGTTCGAGAACTGGGGTTTCGGCAGGCTCGACAGCTGGGGTTCCGGTGGCTTGAACTGGGATTTCGGTGACTTGAACCGGAGTTTTGGCGGGCTCGATGACTGGACTTCGGGCTGGCTTGGCTGCTTGAGTTTTAGCAAACTAGACTGCCAGAGTTCTAGGGGGCTGGGTGGCCAAAGCTCTGGGAAGCTAGCCCGTAGAAGTTCTAGTGAGTCCACCGGCCGGATTCCTGGCGGGAGTGCCGGCAGACTGCCTAGAGGGCGCACCCACGGGACCCACCCCAGCTCTTCCCCAAGCTCTCTCACAGGCTCCTCTACAGGCTCCATTCCAGATTCCCCCATAACCCCCCTGACGGTCCGCAGCCGCATTTCCTCAACATGTTTTAGAATGTCCAAACTATCTCCTCGCTCGAACTTTGCCCCCAATTCTAATGCAGTAATTTGAGCATTGTTCTTGATGGTTGTGTCTGCCCCGTTCTTCACGAGAAGCTCAACTATCTCCGTGTGATCAAATTGAAAAGCGAGGTGAAGTGGGGTGTTCCCGGAGTGGTTTTTCTTGTTGATTTCGTTACTGTATGCCGTATCCTGTGTGAATTTTTTTACCAATGCGTTTAGCATGGGCGAATGGCCGGAAATAGCTGCTTCGTGTAGTGGTGTATTTCCATTTTTATCTGCACCTGTGAGGAGGGATGGTTCGCCCTTGGCAATTAGGATTTTGTAAGCCCCAGATATGAACCTAGCGGCTAGGTGTAGTGGTGACCAATTGCTGTTCGTCCCCTTTGTGAAATCTAAGAGGGTCTTTTCTACCAAGGGTACGAGGCCCAGACAGACTGCGATGTGTAGTGGTGTCTGCTCTCCCGCCAAAGCCTCCATTCTCGGATCTCCGCAGAGCTCAATCCAGGGATTTCGTATGAGATCGCTCGTTTCGAAGAACTGATACTGCAGCCAGTTATGTGCAAATTCGTCGCAGAATTTGTCCTTTGAGATCTCAATGCCCCGACGTGCATGAATGAACCAGGATTCTGCAGCATATCTGAGATAGGTCTGCTTAGCTACAGCTTCCTGTGGGGTTTTCCGAGCCACTTCCCATGGTTTCTCCCCTGGCTCTTCTCCCTGGCGATTCAGGCCCAAGCATGAGCCCTGTGACCTATGGTGGCCCCACCTGACATCCTCTCTCGGGAACCTCTCTGGGTCTCCAAAGGCATGGTGAAGGTACCAGAAACACTCCCAGGAAACTGCGAGGTCAGCCATGCTTTTGGAGAGTACGGGGAGGCTGCCCTTGCTGTATTCGTCGAAAAGGTATTCTGTTGCAGTATGATGGACAATGGATACAGTATCGGCAGTAGCCCGGAGAAATCCCAGTGAGGACCGGACATATATCCTGATTTCCTTTTCAGTCCTCTGGCGAATTTCGCTGTTTCTCCCGCGATGAAGGGGCAGCAGTTCTTCCCTTGCTTTTGCCTCTATGCAGGCTAGAATATGGGATAATTCGCCAAATGTGAGTGGGCGAAGGGCAAGTGCTACACTCCAGATCATGTTCAGAACTTCTCCCGATTCTTTGCGCGAGAAAAGAGTGCATAGCATTCCCTGGTATACTTCTTGAAGTCCCGATGGTGGTCTCCTTAGAAATTTGTCAAAATCAGGACCTGAACTGAAGTATGTCAGATTCTCAATAGCCAGCGATGCCCAGAGGAAGATTCCCTCTGACTTCGCCAGAAGGGCTTTCATAGCTTTCTCCTTCAAATCAACGTCCCATCCCCATGCATTTACCCTGTACCTGATGAAAGATTCTACATCCTCTTGTACAAAACCGCTTGTGTCGAGGTTGATTTTGATGCATTCATGTGGGTCACGCGGGAGGTTGTTCGAGATGTGGGGCACGTCTCGACTGGAGAGAAATATTTTGACACTGCGGATTTCCATGAGCCCTAGAATCCTTCCGATCAATTCTTTACATAGGTTCTCCTTGAGCCCATCTATGCCATCTATGAGAATGTATATGGGGTCTGTCCGGCAATCCTTGATCGCTTTCCGCAGAACCTTCCATAAGGAACACAAGTTGGTGAAAAATCTATCCCCTTGCTTTTCAAGTTCAGCCTTGCAGCCATCGAACAGGTTCCCATCTTGTTGGAGAATGCCATACAGCAGATCACTGGCGACTTTGGCAAGCCTGAGTTGTGATAACTCGGCCTCATCAGTAGATATTGCGGCAGTGGAGAGTTCCGGCGAGACGAAGTGGAAAACTAATTTAACTCCTTCAGGAGGATTGTCGGACCCCGTCAGAAATTTGGCGGCAACACGCTTGGCCAACATAGTCTTTCCAGTTCCGGGTCCACCGCAAAGCCAAATAAGTTTGGATTCCTTGCTCTCCTGCCACTCCCTAAAAACACCATCTTTGAAAATCCATTTTCCGGTGTCACCCCTAGGCAGGTTATACTCGTCGTGGAGGTGGTCCAGATCGATTTTTGGCGGCGGCACCCCCCAGCCGGTGCACTTTACCAGCTCTTCAAAGGTTGCTACACAATTTCTTAGCCATAAGTTTAAAATAAAGATTCACAATGAGGGGCTACATACCAGAAACACATGAAGGTACTTGTACGCCATAATTATTTGTGATAATATTATTCGTATTGTTGCTGTTGTTATTGCCTGAGAAGTGCCCGCCGATCAAACTTTGGATGGCTGTCATGTCGAATGCTTCCGAACTGATGTCTTGTTAGCTGATCTGGATCGATACAGAAAAGTAACCTAGTGCTATACTATGCTGTCTTCCCACAAGTGTTCTCCCACTGTTAGATATTTTCAGGTCTTTGAAACTAGATGTGCGAGGGCGGGAGGTGTAAGGGGGGGATACAATTGGAGAAGAAGAGGCAGCAGCAACCATATTAATACCGCAAGTGCTCGAAGATAAGATAAATATACGAGTCCTAGGACGCCAGAATTCCCCTTCTCAGCTATAGGGAAAGCACCGCCAACTCAGCCCTGAGTTGAGGACCTGAGGTGAA
>Ga0307507_10003598_pt1 | contig 29512 bp, 29 predicted proteins | sample 7_EM_MG_FD_207223 | JGI IMG/M metagenome (GOLD analysis project Ga0307507, IMG submission 207223) | Populus trichocarpa ectomycorrhiza microbial communities from riparian zone in the Pacific Northwest, United States - 7_EM | ecosystem: Host-associated > Plants > Roots > Unclassified | place... | reverse complement strand
AGGGAGGCGTTGTGCAGGTGCTGTGGGGGCCGTGGGGCGACCGGTGTGGGGCCTGGTTGTCATTCGATGTAACAGGTCACGTAGGGCGGACTGTAGTGGACGAATATGCTCCTAGGGTGCCGCATCGTTAGCAACTGCAGAGTAGAGGTCCTGGAGGTTTGAGCGGAGTTCCAGATTTTCCTTGCCGATTTCACTGAGCTGGGTGGAGACGGTGTGTAGTTGGGTGGTGATGGCCACAATGCCAGAAACGGTGGCACAGAAAATATAGAGAATAGAGCCTTCACCCACTGTGATTGTTAGGAGTGCCTCGGGGGAGAGGTCCGGGACCAGGTCGAGGTTTAGCTGGAGGCTGTTCCTGGTCGCCGTAAAGATTTCGTCCAGGAAGGCAAGGGGAGGTGATGGTTGGGCTGAGGGGGAGCGGGAGGGTGGTTCTTGAAGGCGGAGGATGTTCCGGCGGGAGATCGCAGCTGGCAGGGCCTGATTGCTGGTGGGGGATGCGTTGCATCTCCATCCGGGGACGGAGTGAGGGGGCAAGGCGTGAGGAGAGGTCCCGTAAGCACAGCGGGGTGTGCGTTTTCGTAGAATGTAGAGAGGGGGTGGTAGACGCCGAGGAGCTTGACCCAAATCACATGCCTTTTATTTTTTATCCTTTTTATTTTTTTTTTCTTTATCCTCTTTGAAATTTTGTTTCTAGCTAAGGCCAAAGGCCAAAGGAATAAGTACAAAAATGGTACGCATCCGCAATGGATATGGTGGCAACAAACTTTGCTCAAGCATAACCTATCGTCAACGCAGTGGAAACCAGGGGCGAAAAAACCCTGGTCTAAAACCCCCACGAGGTGCCTGGGCGCTGAAAACTAGAAAAAAAGTATACCTGAAACTCGCGATCAAAAGAAAGCATCTACCGAAAACCCAAAACAAAGCCAAAATTGAGAAAAACCCAAAAAGGCCATATCTGGAGAAGAAGCACCAGAGAATGCCGATTAGCCACTAAGGCCTTCAACGATCGCTAACTGCAAGTATCAACCAAGTCAAAGACACTCAGGGGTAATAGTACTGGGGCAAGATAGACCAGATCGCAGGGCTGATGGTATAAGGTCTGGCGGGTTAGGCTGAGGGAGTCCACGGGTCCTTAGCTGAGGGAAGGGGAATGGTGGCCAGACACCAGGGCGACCTAACCGGGTGGAGGGGTGTTTTAGCTCCAACCGAGCCACGGGATGAAGACCAGATGAGTGGAGGGAGGGGTGTGCCCAATCAGGTAGAAGTATGAGAGAGGGAGGACCAAAAAGAGATCACGACTTTGCGATAATACCGACCGTACCGAACAGTAATCCATGGAGATAGTGCAACAGTCGGGGGCAGAGCGAGAGGGGCCACTACTTCGACGAGAACCCGAGACTGCGACTGAGCTATTGACGAAAGAAAGAGGTTGATGACTCTGCAAATGCTAAGCGAGACAATGAAGCAAGTGCGGAGAAAGAATGGGAAGGCTTCCCTGTAACCCCTACAACCAAGCTGCCCAAGCAACAGGAACAAGAGAAGGGAATCAGAGGGGAGAGGGGTGGTGCTAGCGTCTCTCTCCTAGGCAAAAGAGCCATCAGCAGAGGGGAGAGAGGGTGAATGTTGAAGATGTATACTCATGGTGTTGAGTTTTCAATCGCCGTGTGTGTAGAGAAGATCATTCGTGACCCAAATCGCTTGCATTATGTTTTTGGTCTTTTTTTTCCTTTTTTCTTTTTTTCATCTTAAATGAGTGTAGTCTTCTAGGTACAAAAGGTGCATCTAGCGCTAGCTATTACATAAAAAAATGTCCTATAACTGACCAAGCGGCACCAGGGAAAAAACCATCAACCCAAGTCCCTCTGGTCCAAGACCAACCGCACACTAGCCATGTAAAATAGGAAGTCAAACTCAGACTAAAGGGGCGGAATAACAAAATCAGACAAATACATGGGCAGGAATCAAGAGGAAAACCCTTGCCGTAGACACCAACAAAAAGAAAGAAATGTTATAACCACTTATGAAGCCCAAAGTAAACGACAATGAAAGAGGAACAATGGGGGTGCGGGGGCCAGTATAAACCAAAGCGGCGTTACTAGCATTACTCAAAACCACAGGCATTGACATCCACCGCCGAGGCAGTGCAATACTACGACGGAGTGTAACCGAGGGGCGGGACAGTGGTCAAATCGCAGGGTTAGGTGAGGAGGTGGTAGGGTGCCAGCCGAGTAAGTGGATTGTAGCTGTAACTGAGCAATGGGACAAAACCTTGTGGGAGGTGAGACGGGGTAGCCCTAATCACTGTGGAAACTATCAGTAACAGTGTGTGTGTCTGACTAGGGAGCATCTAATGGAGGTGAAGAGAAGGGAGAAATTGACCGTAGCCGGTTGAAGAGCTTTCTTCTACTGCGAACTGTAGTCCCAGCCATAGTAACATGGGCGAGAGGGTGTTGGTGACTGTGCGAGCGCTAAGCGAGGCAGCGAAACGAGAGTGGAGAGAGGAGTGAGTAGAGCCAAAAGACCCCTAGAAGCAAGGACGCCACGGCCCAAGAACATGATAAGGCAAGTAAGGTGGGAGGGGGGGGTGCAGCTCACAGAAAGTGCCGGTGCAGCTGACTGAGAGAGCCGGGGTGGTGGATGTTGACAATGAATTCTCAGGGTGTTGAGATTTCAATCGCCGGAGGTGTAGTGGAGATGGTTCGTGCACCCAAATCCCTAGCCTTTTTTCCTTTTTCAATTTTTCTTTTTTTTTTATCTTCTTTATATTATCAACTACTGGGAACAAAGACTACGTGCAGCACTAGCTATGGTAAAGCAAAGACCACATCCCCACTTATCCACCCGGCGCTAGGGAAAACGCCATCAATACAAGTCTCTATGGTACGAGACCAACAGCACACCAGCCGCGCAAAATAAGAAATCAACCTCCGGCTGGAGGGGTGGAACAAGAAAATCAAATGAATACACAGGGAGGAATCAACAGGGAAATCCTTGCCGTAGACACCAACAACGAAATAAATAATTGGTATAACCACTTTGAAACCCAAAGTCAGAAACAATGAAAGAAGAGCAATGGGGGCGCGGGAGCCACATAAACCGTTTTGGCTTTGCAAGCATTACCCATGAACCCAAGGCGTTGACATCCGCCACCGAGGCACTGCAATACGACGACCGAGCGTAACCCAGGGCCGTGACTGTGGAGAAGGCGCAAGGTGAGGCCAAGGGGCAGTAGGGTGCCAGCCAAGTGAGTGGATTGTAGCTGTCACCGCGCGACGGGACGAGACTGGAAGGGGGAGAGGAGGGGTAGACCCAATAACTGTGAAAGCTTTCGGTAACGGTATGCTGGTCTTACTAGGCAGTCTCTAACGGAGGTGAAGAGAATGGAGAAATCGACCGTAGCCTGTTGAAAGGTTTTCTAATACCGTTAACTGTACTCCCTGCTGGCTGTAACATGGGTGAGAGGGTGTTGCCGACCGTCCGAACGCTGAGCAAGGCAGCGAAGCGCACGCCCAAAGAGGGGGCGGGGGTGGTGCATGTTGACGATCAATTCTCATGGTGTTGAGATTTCAATCGCCGGGGGTGTAAGGAAGATGGTTCGTGACCCAAATCCGTTGCCCCAAGGGTGCCCTGATATAGGGGCTGTTGCCTCAACCCTAACCCTGCGTAACTTGTACCATCACGTCACGCAACTCATGACTCATAGTGAGTTATGGTTTGAAATCTATCAGCTGACCCAGCCGTGTCAGCTGCAGCTTATCTCGCAACCAATCAAAACCCATAAAACAAGTCATGTGCCCTAACATCGTTAGATGTGTGAAACCCCTCACACATAACTCTGAGTCTCATCCGAGATACATAAACCACATGACCACAATCGTGCTGCATCTCAAATATCAACCAATAACCTTAAAGCAATGAGACGCTATTGCCTCGTCATGTATAATCGTATGAGTCAACTGATCCCATAGCGTGAAAGAAAACAAACCCAGGACTAATCAGAATTAGTCATGCGAGAGTCTGCCTTGCTTAGTCACCCTTTGTTACACTTTATATTTAAATGGACTTTTTAATAAACTTTCAATATGGTATTACTACTAGTTGCGCATATGATAAAATGTCTCTTTTGTGTTTTAGTTATTAATATAAGGAGCGGCATCCGGGGTGTGCGCTGGAACCCGGGAAATTCAGTTATTGAATAATTTCATTGGCTGTAAGTATCAGGGCAGAGATACAGTCAATCCAGCGAGGCTCTCCTCCCACCTGACGTAATATATCTTGCTTTCTCTTGTTCATCCTTGCTTTGGCTTTAACAATTTCATCCGCTGCATCAGTAAACAGATACCTTGCATTAGGCACACCGCTGTTGCGTCAGGATACCAGCTACGGTAACTTTGCGCCCTGAACGTTAGGTGCACCCAGAGCTGGGTTACCGCCATCGCTGCAGCCAGGTAAGTCCAGGCGTACACTTGCCATACAGCCTTACCCTGGACACTACTGGCTACACAACCTTACACCTCATGCTTCTTCACGCAGCTCAGAACGCCATCGCATCTCCAGATGCACCACACATTCACTCCACATTCAAGGTACCTTTTGATTATGACCACTATCTCTTTCCAGTCATCTCTACCCCCTGGGAAGGGGGTCCCCTTGGTAAAAAATGATTGGGTCATTATGGGCGCCGAGTGAGAAAGTCACAGTACTCTTAATCTGAATATGGCGCTAATCACACTGGCCTCCCAGTGAGTGACAAAGAGTTCTATTTTCAGAACTTGATCTTTCGGAGAGTGAAAATGCCAGCTTACTCCAGTCTGAAAGCCAGTGATACCTATGACAGGTTCTACTACTATTACGAGGAGTTGTTGTGGTTTCTCGGCACTTATCCTTGGACGCTATGCGACCGCTCTCTTGCCCCTGACCACTCAACATAATCAGCCCGGGCCCTACAGCCACCCTGAAGGCTCTACCACAACCCCACTACTAATCCTGATGCTGCCACCTGCATCATTCTGGGCTCGTCGCCAGCTCCACACGGGTATAGGATCGATCCCAACCTGACATTTATTGATGGGATTATATGGCTGGCGATTTCAGAATTTGATGGCTGATTCCTTTACAACCACTCCACAGATTCCAGTTCTGTTTGCTCAAGGTTGTTGAGCTCTGCATCAGCTACACAATGGTATGAGGCTCATCCCTACGCGGGCAGTACACATGGAGTTGCAGACCCTTGTTTAGCCCCTGGCGGAATTTTTCTCGATGGCTGATTACGCCAGAACCACTAGACAGATTCCAATTCTGTTTTCCGGAGGTTAGTGGGCCCAATGCCCGCTATACGCCAGTATAGAGTACCTCCCTGTTGCATCAAAACTCAGCATGTCGCTGTCCTCTGTGAAGGGAGTCTTAGGGAGCATGATGGCCAACTTTACTCAATGGCTGATTGCTCCACGACCACCAAATGGATTTCGATTCTGTTTGCGGGAGGTCATGAGGCTCGACGCCAGCTACGTACCAGTATAAGATATGTCCCTGTGGCATCAAAACCCAGGATTCCGCTGACTTCGGTAGAGAGGGTCTTAGGTAGCATGCTGGTGCAATTTTACTCAATTGCAGATTGCTCCACAACCGCTGGACCGATTCCAACCGTGTTTGCGAGAGATTCTTGGGCCCCATGCCAGCTACGTAACGGTATAAGGGATGTCCCTGTGGCATCAAAGCCTCAGATTGCGCTGACTTCTCTAGAGGGGGTGTTAGGTAGTATGCTGGCGGAACTTTACTCGATTGCAGATTACTCCACGCCCGGTGGATAGATTCTAGTTCTCTTTCCGGGAGGATGTTAGGCTCGACGCTAGCTACGCAACGGTATAAGGGACGTCCCTGTGGCATCAAAGTTCAGGATTTCACAGACTTCTCTGGAGGGGGCCTCTATAGTAACCCTGGCCGAATTTTGCTCGATTGCAGATTACGCCACAACCGCAAGATAGATTCTAATTCTCCTTGCGGGAGGTTGTTGGGCATGACGGCAGCTACACGCCGGTATAAGGCCCATTCCTACGCGGTCAATAACCATCAAGTTAACAATCTGCCTGGAAGGGAAACCCGGAGGAATACCCGTAGGAATACCCGCAGGGATACCCGCAGGGATACCCGCAGGGATACCCGCCGGGATACCTGGAGCACCTATAGGGAAGCCATGATTGAGGTGCCGCCTCTATTTAGTAGAATTAGAAATCCAATAGAAGATTATCTAAATGGACTAAATGAGTGTAAAATATATTGTGACCCAGGTCAGAAAGCAAAGGGGGGACCCTTGACCTGATTCCAGAGGGAATCCTGGAGATTAGGTTGCGTATCAGGCTGTGCCCAGCAAAACTGATGGTGGCCTGGTGATGCCCAGAATATATCGTGTTGCACCAGGTGACGCCTAGAAGATATTGTGTTGTGTTAGGTGATGCCCAGTAGCTATGGTGTTATGCAAGTTGCGCCCCGTGATAGTTAGTTTAACTGGTTCCGTCCGGATTCACCGTTGACGTTATGTGCGCTAGGTGCGCCAGACGCACAGGGTGTACCAGGCGCCAAGGCCTATTTTTGCTGATATGCATCTTGGGTCAGGTGAGTTCCCAATGAGATCCATTGTAGGCTTTTTGTTCTGCCACAATACATATGTGCTGCATGTGAAGATCAAAAGTGTTCTCGGGTTTCGGTTGGGTAGCGTGATAACAGCAACTGTGGGTGTTACTAGAGTTATAGGTCAAATTGTGGTATGATACCATAACTTATTTTGCGCTGAACTACTGTAATGAGAGATTTGTTAGCTAATAGACAAGGGTCTGAGGAAGTGGCATCTGCCCCTGACTGTCAGAAAGGAACCAACCAGAGGCTTGGTGGACCCAAGGCAAGACAAAGGACACGCGCTGATAGGTAATAAACCAATTCAATCTAAGTGGCAAACCCCTAGGGGACACTCCTCATTCATTTATGTCGCTCGTATCTTGTTCTGTCCTGTCTGCAGCTCGCATGGATTCATCGAAGGGTTCAGTCTTTAATCTGGGGCCGGATAGACTCATTGCCTAATCTTCCTTCCCAGCCTGTCTTGAGAGTTTTTTCAATTCCCCTATGTGGGGTTTAGAATTGAGGGCGTTGGACTGGGCTGGGCTAGCCGGTAAGTTGGAAATCAGATCAAGTCTAACAGTGGCAAATAGACTGAGGGGAGAGTCGTGAGTACTGGAGCTGAATGAGCTGAGATTGGTCTGACTGGGTCAGCCGACTGACAGCATTGGTATGGTCCCCTCGCCAACAGGAATTGGGAGCGTACCTTGGCTTCAAATATATAGCCCTTAACGAAAAACAGATATTTGCTTCAGATTTTTATGAGATGTATTCGCGCAATACAAAGCCGAGAAGAGAACCAGAAACTTGGGTGTATATTACATTGGATATTTGGCCCACAGGAGAGCGAATGATAGCTCGGAGACGGTGAGAAAAAGGGAAAAGCCGGAATCAGTAAATGAGAAACAATGACAAATCTGAATCAAAATTCATCGTTATTATGCAATACCTGTATGGAAGTTAAAAACAAAGACTCCATGTTCCGATGAGAACTACAAGAATCGTATATGCCTCCGCACCCCACATCCATACCCTGCTAGGACGATTTCAGGAATCTTCATCTAATTAACGCTTAAACTGGTATATGTATGATAGATTCTCAGCTTCTATCCCAGACCGTGATAGTCTACATGGGAGAATTTAAAATCGAATACGGAAAAGGAAAGGGGAAGAGAAACAAATGACTGATGTGGCGAAGACGTGTTGAAGACTCTGAGGAGGGATTCTATGCCGGTTTGAAGGTGAGAGAAGTAGCGAGGGATATTAATTATGGGTAGGATTATAGAAACGCTCAAAAAGCAGCGTATATCGGTTTTGAGAACGGTAGTGAAGGTTTTGTGCTGGAGTCAAAGCTCGTGGGGTTCCTTGATTGATGGGCCTGGAGTAGTTTCACCACTCCCACATGCCTGGAGTGAGAAGCCCACCAAAGCGGTGTCCGGCCATCAGGGTCCGGGATATTGGGGTTGACAGCTTCTTGTCCTAGAAGCAGCTGCACTACTTCATTATACCCATAATGGGTAGCCCATGAGAGTGGTGTTCGACCACCTCCGTCTGCCATATTGGGGTCGACGTCTTTCCATCCCAAGAGTATCTTCACTACTCCATAATGCCCAGAATTGGCAGCCCATGAGAGCGGCGTTCGGCCGTGTATCTCTGCCATATTGAGGTTGAAATCCTTCCGTCCCAAGAGTAGCTTCACTGTGATAAAAGACCATTGCAGTTCTAGACACACCCGCGGCGGAAACTGCCGCGGAAGTTAGGGCACCCTCCCCAGATCGCCCGACAAAAGCTCCGCCCTTACCCCCAACCCCTTGAACTAAACGGGCAGCGGACCGCCCCGGAACCCGTGCGCGTCTGCAGTCGAACACATCTGTTACGGCCGCACCGAGGGGAACCTTCTCATCGCCAAACCAGAGCGGGTAGTAAAATTCTTTCCTTCTATCATTCCCCCCATCCATTTTCTCACGGATAGACGCAGAGGCAGTCTCCGGGTGATAGCAGAACCTAAATGGCAAGGACTTGGGGTTCCCTCCCGTTGAAACCCAAATTATCGGCCTCTGCGCTATGTCGTTTGAGTTGCCTCCTATGGTAACGTACACTATTGTTTTGTTTTTTTGTCTCTCAAAGCGCTCTATTTTTTCTATGCCCTCCACCCTTTTCTACAGTGGGTTATTCTCGACTGCATACTCCCGCTCGGAATAAAGTTAGGCCCTGTTCGGCAACCCACTATTAAAACATACTATTGTATTTCATGAAAATGGCTTATAAGTTAAAATAAAAATACTGTATTATTTGCATAATAAAGGCGTTCGGCAACCGCGCTTTTTTACTATAGTATTTTTATTAATAAGCAAAATCTTATCTGATATCTGTAATAATACTATGATATGTTATATAGGTAGTTTTTATTGAATTGTGAGAATATATAAATGAACTGGAGTTTGTTTTTCTAAACACAACAAAAGATCTTTCCCACAGAATTCCCCTAACCCTATTCCTTTAAGTCGATTAAAAGTTGCCTAATGAAATCCCTTAAATACATTCGTTTTGTTTTGCACTAATACAATAGTCTGTATCTACCAGTATTGTAACCCAATATGGGAAACAGTGTTTGGATATCCTCAAGCATGTTTGCAAGGGCAATCAGACGGAGAGCAGCTTTTATAATACTATTTGGCCAGTGATTATGGCAGAGCTAAATACCAAATATGCAGACGAGATCAGCAAGCCTATTACTGCCCTTCAAGTAAAGAATAAGCAAGTTATTGTAAGTACATAGATCCAAGTAAATGCTATAAGTTTATATCCTATATAAAAACAATTTATGTAAAGTGTACTAGCTAATCTTTGATTTGAATATGGATTAGCTTAAGCGGGAGTTTGAAATTGTATTCAAGATAAGATCAAACTCAGAGTTTGGTCAGGATGAGAGAAAGGGTATTCCTAAAGTGCCAGCATCAGGGAATGAGTATACTGCTGGAAGTTCAAATACCCAATTATAAGAGTGACTATGAATGTACAGTATTTGTTCTAGATTCAACTAACAAGAGATTGGTTAAATGAATTAATCTATTTATAAGAAAGCTGGGAAGTATCACCATAAGGGATTACCCCACTATGATCTTCTTGAAGAGCTCTGTTCTGGTGTAATTATTGGAGATAGAAGTATTGTTGAATGGAAAGGAATAGTTGCAATGATTTGTTGGAGTTGGGCTGTGGGGATACTGGTGTAGCATAAAATAAAGAAGAAAGAAGATTTGTATCATAAAGAACAGTAAGTGGATTGACAATTTTCTATAATATTACAAAAACATAGGCTTGAATTATCTATCTATTTTATTTCTAGGAAAATACTATGGCAAAAAAATACTGTTGTATTTTTGTAAAAATACTATAGTATTTGTGGTTGCCAAACACTAGCCCAAACAAAAATAATAATAAAGAGAAAAATAGTCTGTAAAAGGGGAAATACAAGGGTATTTTTGGCATGCCGAACAGGGCCTTAATGTATGATGCAACGAGCCTCAGATTTTGGTGTGTTTCTAGCACTAGCACAGACCAATTATTTGAGTTTTTACGGCAGTATGATAGGCTCCTCAATGAGGTCAATGAGAGTCTATAGAGATCTTGTAAAATTTCACCCCGTTTGCATATACTCACAGTAGATCGCTTGCCTTCTTTCCCTCTTTGAACAATATTAATCCCAACTCCCCTTTTTATTTATTCGTTGACGTTTACATGGATACGCTGATATCCCAATGCCTGTACCCGATAGTTCACAGGGTGGCCAATTCCACTACCAGAATCATACCAGGTCCCACAGTAGCAAGCAGAAATTTCGAAATATCTTTGGGCTACTTTTTTTTCTTTTTTCTTTCTCAATGTTTATCGTCATTGAAGGTTTGCTAATTTAAGAATGAATTCTTTATTTTTCTCCGAATGCTGTGAAAGAAGCAATTTCGTATTGTGGGCTTTCCTGCGCTGGAAGGTGGTCAAACAACAGCTGTCTCTCCACCCCGCAGCCGCTTATGATACTTCTACCTCACTCCCAGCCAACAATCCTACCGTGTAAATAGCCGAAGAAATTCACCCAAAGACGAGGCAAACCTACAATCAGATCCCTATCAAGGTCCAGGTTTTATAAGAATCCAATCTCCGCATAATAGCTGGGATATCGCCCGAGCCACCAACTGTTTTATTCTTTCTAAAAGTGAAAATTTAGAAAGGAGACTCGGTGTACTCGGGCACAGGGGTAAGTAGGGTCTTGGTTTATTGGGTGTCGCCCGACTTTTTTCGCAGTGCCGAAGGAAGGGACAGAATCTGTTTTTCTCTGTTTGGACGCTATTCACCATACATGGGCGTCGCCCAAATTAAGGACCCCTGAGAACGCTTAAAGATTTTACGAGAGTGTAAAAGGTCCCGGAAAGCCGCAGGATAAGATACTAAATTAACGTGCTCGGTGTGATACTTCGTTGACTAGCCTGGTTGTTGTCGAGTTGACTCTCGTGGCGTTAAGCAAACAAGAATATTATGGTGCGGTTGCCCTTCACTCGCTAACTTAGGTGTTTCGCACGGTACTTTCCAAAAAAAGTTTGCCCCTGACCTTTACCTATACTGGGGTATTATACTATACCAGGGCCCCACCTCTTGCCACAAGCGACGCACGGTTCTGAATTGCGCTCCCAGTGTGCAAGTGAGGGTCGGGACGGAATTTTTTGTTGGTGAGTGCCCCTAGCCGGCTGTTACCTGGGCGTCTATCCCCACGCCCCGAGAAGGGTATAGCACGGTGTTTGAGACGCGCGACAAAAATCGCTTAGCCCACGCATCATTTCCGTCCTCACCATCTACGATACCAATCTTACCTTTGCCACCCTCTCATGAGGCGCCTCCGCACTTCTTCCCGCGCGCCTCGAGTATCCGATCCTGGACCGACTACTCTTCTCATTTGGCGCCTCTACACTTATACTCCCCTACTCATTCCTCATTCTTGTCGTTGTTCCCTCCCCTAATTGGATTTGGTCAAAACCTCCCCCAATCAACTAAACCTCGCGATCGGGTATCTCTAGCTCCTGCAATTCTTCTACGTCATCCATCCATCCATCTATTAATCAATCAATCATTCAATTAATCAATCCATTGATCCATCCACCCATCCATTTTCATCCCTCGCGCTACAACGTTCATTAATCCAGGCTGTTCGAGAGAAATGGCTAGCCAATATTCACAGAAAGCTAGAATAAGAGGGGAAAAACAAAGGGACCCCGCAGCCTCACACACCCCCTGAGCCCGCCGAATATAAAGCGAATAACTAACAATCACTCAAGCCAGCTCAATGGTTCTCACTTCCCTTCGCGAGGATGTCTTAAACAGCGCACCCGCAATCTCCACCGCGGCCGGTCCCATCACTTATCGTATGTCGTGTTGGTTTCCCGGTTAGCTTGTCGGACCGGTACCGGTTCCCGATCCTAATGCCCTAGCGGAGGTGGTTACTGGCGCTCCGGAAACTCCTGAGATGGGACCTGTTACTGATCTTAGCACCGCCACGGAGGATAATAATATTCATCCAACCCCTAGTGATAGTAGTAGTGCCACAGGTCAAGTTGGCATTGCCACCGGTGTTGCTATACCTTCGGCATTGCCTGGGAGTGGCGTCAGTGAATAGCCATTGCCCTCTGTCCCTGAGTAACATGAACCGAGCTATATTTCGGGTATACGTGACGTTTATGTCCCCTTACCGGTCGCCAACGACGCTGAGCTCTCTCCCTTCATTCGGGATATGAAGGACTTCGAGGCAATTAAGGCTGCTGCACCGAATACACTTGCGATCGGCCAAACCCGGGACGCTGTTGCTTTGCTGAAGGTTTCCGGCCATACCTTGGCGGCGGAAGTTAATCCTGTGGCTGAGAATACCCAACTGCAGACCTCCATCCATCCCCCAATTCCTGCCAATATTTCGACCACGCCAGAGGAAACCATGAGCCGTGCCGGCTCACCAGCTCCTGTGGAGAATTCGGTCGGGTCTTCCCTGTCAGATGTGTCACCGGTTGGATTGGAGCCAAAGGAAGGTATTAGCGAGCGGACCGCATCCACCGGGGCTCCCTGGCAAGGAAACTAATAACGAGCCCCTCCGCCGGGCGCCGGGAACCGCCAGCCTATAGATCCGGCTGGGGCCCCCCTCGAAGCAAGCAAAGCTGAAATTGAGCACCTCAGCTACATTGATTCCGATTCTATTGACCCACCCGAACCTCCCTTGGCGGGTGAAAAGGCAGGAGCGAATGACGATGCCGTACCCCTTCTAGAATCTGATGCGCGTCAATAGACTTGGAGTTTGGGATCCAACCGTCTGCCTCAACCAAAAACCTTGTGGATGAACATCAGTTACATATCCCCCCGCCAATCGATGCCGATTTAATCTTCAAAAGTCTAATAAAGGTTCTGCCCGGCGCGGCCGAAGCCAACACGGCCGAGTTGAGAAATCAGGATTCCAATTCAACTAGTTCGGCGAGACCCCGGGCAGGAGAGGGGGGAAAAGGCACTCCGGACACACTGGAGAGTTCTTCCGAGGACACCGCTACAATCGACCTTGAGGGGCGACTCACCCCCATCTCCCGCAGTTGAAGCCGGGTCGGCAAACGAGGATATTAAAATTATCGAACCCTCAGGCGCCCTTGCTGTCGGGCTGGAGGCAATAATCGAAAAGCCCCCCGGTGAAGCTCCGATGGATGAAAGCCCAGCTCAAACCCCCACAGATACCACCGGTAATCAGCAATTTCCAAGCGAAGAGCGAGTTCTGGCCAGAGCACGCACAGCTCGTACCGCGCTCTGTACCAGGGGCAATGCCAATTTCGACAACCTCTAGGATTCCGATGAGGAAGCTAACCTATTTGAGCCAACCAAGGGCGGTAGATTCTATCGGCCTCCCTGATCAATCCCACCCGGCGTCAAGTTGTCGCCATATAGGTCGGCACCCTTCACCATACCTGTCTATGATACAATGTTTCATTGGTTTTTTTTTTTTCAAAAGCAATCCCAGCGCCCAAGTGGGCGCCTCTCACTCTCCATTTCTCCGGAGGCCGGATAGTCGACCCCCTTGATCCTGACTATCGCTTCTTCGACCAGATAGCGCTACTGCTACCTTGCGTGCCGCCCAGTGACTATGCGCGGAAGACTCCTCTGCCTCCTGATAATTCACAAGATGCACGCGGGCTGATCCCACCGAAACCAAGAGAAAATAAGATCTCTTCCAAATACCATTTCCTAGACACGATCCACCCGGTCGGGGATGTCATAGACCCCCAGATTATTGCGGCGGCAGATAAACAGGCTGTAGCAGGCAAAAGGCGGGCGGCGAATATTGCTGCAGAAGAGGCGGCAATTGGTAAGAAGACGCAGCGGGATCTCGAAGTGCTGTCGCGACGGGGAACACCGGAGCCGGGATCAGGAAATAAAATAAGACGGCTCAAGAGGGAGTGGTAGAAGTAGAAGTTGAACTCGCAGCTGAAGCCTAAGCGACCCCTAGCAGCGACGAAGAAGGCCCAGCGGCGAGCGAGGGCGGAAGTCGGGAAAAACAAAGGGGCAAACGGGGGATCCGCCACTGAAGATTCTGAAGACGAAGCCGAACTCTCACTCGCGGAGGAGATGTCGCACCAAGAGGACGAAGAAAACGAAAACACAGAGTTGCTGAACGCGAACGAGAAACTTCTAAGCGGAACAGACTCTATACCAAAGAATCCAAAGAGAAAGCCGGGATCCTTCGCCTGTGCAGCTCGACATCGCAAGGCTCAGTGTGAAGCAGCTGCCGACAGAAACAAAGGAAAGGTGACGCCGAAACAGAGGAGGCAGAACCTGGCAGGGCAAGTGGCTTTAAAAAACCAGGAGAGGACACCTAAGGCTCTCTTGAATACTGCGTGTCCGTCGAAGAAGAAGTATCCTTGGATGGAGAGTGCTGATGCAGATCATAGCAATTTAGCGGGCATCTATTACTAGTATTCTATGGCATAACGAGTTTATGCCATAGCGAGAACGCCTATGCAAATAACTTTAATCTCCGTCTTATAAAGGTTCAAGGGGCGCCCCCGCCCCACCATGGACGCGCTTCGCCGTGGGTTACTGCAAAGCAAGCATTTGATTTAACTTAGCGAGCATTAGATTTAGCAAGCCCTGTTTAACCGGAACTGGTTCTTATCACCCCTTCTTAATTACCTCCTCACAACCCCCCGGAAAGGTTGGTAACTCGTTTGACTCCTCCTCCTCACCTCGAGCTAACAAATACTTATTCTACCAGTCCTGCACCTACCTTGATTTCAAAAATCGATGACCGTGACTGGGGACACCCATCATCATCTAATTCTCAAGCGCAGTCAATTTTTTACTCTCCGGTCTTCTCTCTAACTACTATCTATCATTGATTTCAAAAAGGCCGTCAGTGTTGGAATTTCTCAAAGAGTTCTTTTCTACCACCCCGAACGCAATTTTTCCACAACTCCCTTCCCTACTTTGGGCCATACATGGACTTTACCTCTCTGCTAGAGCCCTAATCCGAATCGCTGCTGTGGCGTCGTGAGAGGGAAAAGAACTCCTAAGGAAAATTACCAAATAAACTCTTGCCCCAAAGCAAAGGTGGGGACCAAAAGCAAGTGCTGTTTTTTTGTTTTAAATGTTCTACTTAAAATTTAAGTATCATACCTTTTATGTTGTGTTTCAGTTTTTCGCCTCGGCTGGTGGATGGGTGGGTCCGGGGGTGTTCAAGTCATTTTAGATGTTTTGATCTGCCACTTTATAAATCCCGACAGCGATATGGAAAGTACACGGAATCTGTGTCGCTGGATGATCGGATAACTTCCTGTGTGAGTGAATAAATACTCGAGTATGTATATAATAGTTTTATACAAATAAATCAAATAAAAAACAAAAAAAACAAGCAAATTGACCCGTTCGCGTTAAATCCGGAGCGGATGCTGCAATTATCTTATCCTCAATGCAACGACCCAACCTATAATTAGCCAAAAAGAAGCCCGGAACAAAAAGAAAAACAAAAAACGCCGCCTAGCAAAACTCATCTGGCAACTCTTCTCTAAAGCGTGAATCCAAATCCCAGACAGTTCCGGGCTCTTGAAACCTACCGTCAAGGTAACGATAAACGTGAAGAGACAGATCTGGACAACAATAATGTCAGAATAATATAATAATAAAAATAAGGGCAGAGGAACGACGAGGAGAAGCTCAGGAAGAGAAATATGCATTTATTTCATTGATTAAGTAGAAGTAGAGGGTGGGCCGTAGGTCTAAAGTGAAGTTTTTTGTATGAGAGGGAAAAAAAGGCGAATAGCCAAGAATATACTAGATAGGTAATACGAGTGATAACCTATGCCTAAAACGCCGATTGATGCCATGGAATACCTTTTTATTATTGAAAAAACACTATTCGAATTCACCAAAACGAACAGGAGAGTTGGTTTTACATGTCCAGAACTATACTAATAAGCTCATTGGTTCTCATAAGGCAAGTCCAGCCATTGTTCGCCCCGACCTATATGATCCCCAAATGCCCGATAGCCTTGCCCACCTTTGAGTGGATATCAGTAGGTTCATTAAATGCTAGTATAGTGGAGACACCTATAGTGTATGAGTATAGTACACTCAAATAGCTTGTAACGGGGGACGCTCGAAACTAAAAACAAAAGATGTTTGGGTTCAATGTCGGATCGAATCATAGTTACTCTCGAATTTTTAAGCTACATAGTTTACGAATATAATATTATACCATAAAGTTTAAACCCGATTCTAGCATATTTTCCATTATTATACCGTATTATACGTAATTTACTCTAACTCGGAAATTACCTACGCGAATTTTGGTAACTGCGCACCCAGGGCGGAGGGGTGCCAGATGGGTCTACTCGCCCAAAACAAAAGTGTGTCCTCAACCTTTACCTACGCACCGGGAGTGCAGTTTAGAATTGCGCTTCACTCATGGAAAACAGGTAGCGTCCTAGCATAATACTCGAGTATGGGTAAACGTCTGGGACGGACTTTTTTTTTTTTGGCGAGTACTCATAGTGGTGTTTTATTATATTTTTGGTGGGTAGGTGTTCCGGCCGGGTGTTCTGGTATCAGTGGTGGGTTTCCTACACATTGCACGGGTGGTATCATATGGTACTTCCTAGGCGCACCGCGCGATAAGTAGGTTGAGTTAGCTTGCCTCGGGGTTGCGATGCCGTTCGAGTGCGGGTAAGTCTAGATTGCCGGTTGCTCCAATAGTTAGTTACGAATGAAAAAATTGAAACCCAGCCGAGCCAGGAAACCAGTGGCCCGGGCGTTTTCGTGTTTTTACCAACGTAATAGACTTGGAGATCCTGTTTCCCTGTTTATCTGGAAATTAAACGGCCCTACTATCGTTACTCCGCTCTCCTTGAATGTGCTGCATATAACCGTACTGCTCTTAGGGGTGGAGTGCTGAGTGAGTGCCTATGACGGTAGGTTGCAATCCACCCGGTGAGCCGCTTACCTCTTAGCGACTTGCGTTAGACATCGACGGCGGGGCATTATGATATATATTATTTGATTGTGCGCCTTCCATTGACTACAATCCAACAGTCAGTGTTATTCACTAATCGTTGATCTAGAGCTTCGCGGTCGCTGGGGTTGCCAACTTAATTCATCTGGTGGTTTGGGTGAGGAGGGTAAGTACCCGTATCTGCCAAAACAGAGAGTTTGTCCCCAAGGTGTCTTAGGCTGCCTCAGCTTAGGAAGAACTCTTTCGCTTTTTCCAACAAGGTCCGGAAAAAGTAGCGCTTTTGGCGTAGCCAAAGGCGGGCATTCATCCGCTATCTCTGGATGCTGCTAGCACATCTTGAACGCGTCGCCCATGGCTGTGGTGTTGAAAAAAACAAGTTTTAGGGCACCACCTATCACAACTGCAGTCAACAAACCACCCACGCTTCACCTCTCACCCCCCGCTCTCCCGCTCTCTCTCAAAAACGACACATATCATAAATTTCTTTACTAAGCATTTACATTGTACCCAAATTGCCATTTAGAACAACACACATTTCCTACCACCCTGGCCCTACAATTCTGCCGCTGTCGGCTCCACCGTTCTCAACCCCGGTGCACGATATTCCCAACGTCCCGGTCGGTCTGTCTTGGGGGGAGGACGGGATGGACTACGGAAATCGTCCGTCATTTATTCGACGAGCGGATCCCCTATGCCCGGCAGCCGAAGACAAGGATGGATGTCGGCCTGGGAGTTCCCTGTGCGGAAAACTCTGACAATTATCCTCAGGCCTTCACCTCTTCCCCTCTGGTGTTCTTTATATTATCCAACAAAAACATACCTCCCCCGAGGGCACACAGTTTTATTTCTTCATCTCTCGAAAACAGATTTAACTCGGGCACCCTATATCGGTGGGTGCCCTACTATCCTATAGAGTTGGGCATATGGTTAGTAGCTCGTTATACTCCCCTGGATTTTAGAATGCACCTAAACTTACCATTAATTCATTTGTGCAGATAAACCCACAAATTCATTCCCGAGCAGAAGGCAAATTCTCAAATCAGACTCGCTGATTGTTACTCGGCTATTCATTCCGTCTGTTTGCGTTACGAGATATATCTGGGGATGTTTTCATTGACCGTTTTGTTGATCACAGCGCTTGCTTGGAGCTCATATCCCGCTATGTTGCTTACTCTTGTTTCAGAAATGCATAAGTGGATGCGGCATAATCATTCCTACACTCCAACGATTTCTTTATGATTTCTTCTTGATAATATTGCGCCTTGACTTCCTTCCATTCTTCTGATTTTCTCTCCTCACAAAACTTTGTCTTCTCCTTCTAAACTAAGAGAACATTCAATAAAACTCCGATATTCTTTGTTTCTCATGACATAATTAGTCACAATCTAACTAGATATCGGAGTAGATGTCGGCAGACCTGATATCACGAGACATCATTCGTCCTCTCTTTTTTTGTCCCCCGCGATCCTACATCTCACCTAGTCATCTCTTGCCATCGCCAATAGCTCATCTCTACCTCCAAAAGGATTATCTCACCCTATAGAAACCCCTCTACCAGCCAAATAGGACAGTGCTAGGATTTCGCTGTCCAGAACTGGCGCCTAGAGGCAGCCGAACCCCTGTCGGGAGCTTTGGCAGTCCCCCTCGCAGAGTCTCCGGAGCGTTGGAACACTAAGTCTGGACCTACAATCGGGCAGACTGAGCGCTAGGGTTAAGTGGAAGTAGTTTCATTGCTCTTGTTTTCTTTTTCATAACTTCGATCCCGCGCGGTTTGTTTTGGTGTACTCTATTTTCTTCCTCGCTAGTGTGGTTTTTGTACTAACAGCCTGGGTGCTATTTCGGTACCTCAGCTAGGGTTGTTACCTTGACGTGGTGCTGAGGGTTTAAATCAAGAATAATCCACCGGTGGTGAGATCCAATAATTTTGATTAATGCTAACTATAGGAGCAACTACCCGTCTAGGCTTGCGCACAGCTTAGCTACATTACAACGGCGAGGTGGGACAACTCAGCGCGCTATGTGGGAAGTACGGCCTCTGCATTGCTTCGGAAATCTACCACAGATACCCGAACCCCAGACCAGAACACAGCTATCTACAAAAACAACCTTACCATGGACGGACCCACTTTCCATCCCTCCTCCCATAGGTCAAAAATCACAATCATAGGAAACCAGCCTCGTGTCCCACAGTCTCTCATCGGAACGCAGCCCCCCACATTCCCCCTTCACTCATAATATCATCTCTCCGGCTGTAGGAGCGAAACATTCATTACCAGACTGCCTCTGGTGATGTCGGGGAAACCCCGTCACTCCTGGTGAAACAACCGCAACACCAGCAAACGAAATCGTCTAGTGATTAGGATAACCATGGCAACGAGCATATTAACTTACTACTCAAGGTGATCCCACTTCTCGACATTATTGTGCTGGAAGGCTAGTCGCGACTCTGCCAAACAAAGATTTCTTGAATGGGTCGTGATGACATCGACCCTTACCTACAAGGTCACCGCACCCTGGGCAGTTGAAAGAGGGTGGATGGATATGATAACTTGGGCAGGAACCACCACCACAATAACAATCTGTCAAGCTGCGAGAAAGGCAGAACCAACCCGATAACTGCGGGTATAAATTTTATAGAGAACTGATATGAAAACATAGTCCATGATCCCAGAGAAATATTCTATGTTTCATGAGGTCAGCTAAAGACTATTATGAGAGTTTGTGGATTTTCACATGTCACCAATCGGATGCAGCCTCATTTCACACGCTAAGCCCTCTTCCACTGAATAAAGTAAATATCACTATACCTCAATATCTCACTGAGTAATCACCCACCCAAAATATCCTCTCCTCAGTACTCTGAGGTAAAAACGAGGGAGATTACAACAGGCACACCACACTCCGTTTTTATAGTAGCACTGTTTTAATTTCAAAATATAGGATTCACCTTGCATCAATTTTTATTCAATTAGGCCGATGTAGAATAGTGGTTAGTACGCCTCGTTGTGGCAACACAGCTTCCGATGAGACCCATGTTCGATTCATTGTACCGACAAAGTTTTGTTTTTTTTCACCCGCAACCTTTCGACCAACCCCGCGGAAAGGGGGATGAAGTGTGGATTTTTCGACTACAAAATAAGTTATGGTGCAACGAGCTCCGGATTTTGGTGTGTTTCCTCGTTGATCAGCACAATGGCTTATTTTGTGCTAGAGTAAGAACTCGAATGATTAGACCCGAGGCAAAGACGTCCGAAATTCCCTCTATGGGATAGTGGGGCGAGCGCAAAACGAAAACTGACCCCACAGCCGGAACTTGAGACAAAATACAAAGAAAAAAAAGGCCAGACCTTACTCGGGCGCAAATTAAATACTCGTGCTCGCGCTTAAAATAAGTTATGGTACCGCATAAACTACGTTGGAATAAGAAGCGGCTGATGTGAACCTTACTATTACGTCAAAATAAGAGCCCTAAAGCGATTCGTTCAGGCTACAAAGGGTTAACCTATGTCGTCTTATTGCGATTTCGAGGCAAAACCAGGAGTATAGTACTGGGGCAGCCAAGTATCTTCGCGGCAGATAGCGGCCTATATTACCCTGCTGGCACCACCGACTGGTCTGACATAAATTGAGCTCAGCAATACGAGCCCGGATCCCATTCAGATCGCACCATTCATTCTATCTAGGGGTAACTGTTTCGCATAGGGTGAGAGGGTTCATAAGCGAGCTTATATCTTTTGCAGGAATTATAGGTTCCAAGAGTGACTTGACTTGGTCACTCTGTGTCAGGGGTTCATAGAGACATAGTGGTGGTTATTGGCGCTTTGTGTAGGTTATTTATTTTGAATGTGAAGATTTTTTCGAGTCGATGGTTGCACTGCGGAAAACTCATGCACTTTGGTCCTCTGGTGCACTATGCCTCGCTTAATTCTCACGTGTGCTGCGTATGCATCCTACTCATTTGTAATCTTCCTGTGTTTGCTCCACTTTCTAGTTCCTCCCTTCTTTGCTTTGCCACCATCGCCTTTCACCATTTCCCTCTCGTTCCCTTCTCACGATAACTGTGAATCTTCCGTGCTTGTCTTTCGGTCTACAGTCACTCCAGTGAGAACCTCCCGACCAGCAACCAAAACTTCATATACCCAAAGGTTTGTGGTTGCCAACTATTTAACTCTACTTTGATAGCATAATGTTCGTTCTCCTAGGGCTAAATATCCTAGGTTCACCGAAGTAGATTCAATCACCGGTATGTCAGCGAATTACGGCCGTGCACCCTTGTCATATGCGGCGGCGTGTGGGAACTACGATGTGGTGGTGGCTCTTTTGGATAGAGAAGAGGCCGAAGCGGATGGGGAAGACTACTACGGCCGTTCACATCTATCTCATGCAGCAGAAAACGGGCACACTCAGGTTGTCAATCTTTTCCTTCAACATCCAGCGATGGAGCCTGATCATCCAGATCATGAGCTGCAGACGCCTTTCTATTGGGCGGTAAAGGAAAGGCAGTATGATGTTGTCGAGTTGCTCTTGGAGCAGAAATCAGTCAATCCTAATTGGAAAGACGTGAACGGCCAAACACCCCTCCTCTGGGCATGTTTGAGAGGGTATAGCGACATTGTGGAGCTGCTTTTGAGACGAGAGGATATCGAACCCGAAATCTGGGCCCCTAATGGGCAAACAGCTCTCGCGTGTGCTGCTGAGAGCGGACACCACCAAGTCGTGAAACAACTATTAAACAGGTCCGATATTGACATTAATTCGCCTGATAAGGACGCTAGAACCCCAGTTCTCTTGGCTGCGAGACACGGGCATGTGAAAGTGGTTGACTTCTTATTGGAACGAAATGACATAAATGCCGATAAGGCAGACACGCATGGCCGAACCCCTCTCTCTCACGCTGCCGAATGGGGTCATCGTGAAATAGTTGCCTCGCTCCTCGCCAGGCAAGATGTTTGGCCTGATAGATTTGACAAATGGGGAGGAAGACCACTTTCGTGGGCTGTTGACGAGGCTCATAACGAAATAGTCCAACTAATATTGGAACATCCGGGAGTCGACGCCAATGCTCGTAACGCCATGGGGGGTACTGTACTAGTCAACGCTGCTTCCTTTGGATACCACGGGATAGTTAAGCTTCTATTACGATGGAAGGGAATACTCCCAAATATGTACCGCGATAATGGGAGAACCGCACTTTTGGTGGCCGCGATGTACGGGAAGCATGAGGTTGTGAAGCTTTTGCTCGCTAGAGACGATGTGGACCCTAACCTGATGGATCAAAATGGACGGACCGCACTGTGGAGCGCTAGTATATATGGGAACACTGAGGTTGCCAGGCTTCTCCTGGAGCGCGAAGATACCGATCCGAACATAGCAGACAAAGGTGGTCGTACACCACTCCAGTGCGCTACACAGGGTGGGCATAGGGCCATAGTTAAGAGACTAATGGAAAGGGAGGACGTTAGAAATGGCATGTAGAAGGGAGAGGAGTGTGCTTAGCACACGAATTCATGTTGCTTCAATTGTAATGGGGCAGCAAAACAATTATCAGGGGACAGATGTAGCCTAGGGCACTCTCGGGGGCACTCTTGAATTATAAAAATTATTACACTTGAGGACAAAAGTTACGGCGTCCTATAGCGACCAAAACAACCACAAGAGGAGACGGACACGCGCCGGTAGCAATACAACAGATTCAACTAGTAAACCCCTAGAGAACAGGTTTTATTGCTTTATGTCGCAGGTATCCCCTCATCTCCTGTCTGCGGCTCGCATGCCTTCTTCATTGAAGAACTTCATTTTTTAATAGGAGGCCGGATGGGCTCATTGCCAGATCTTCCTCCCCAGCCAGTCTTGGGAATCTTATTAATTTTCCCGAGCAGGGTTCTGAATGGATAGGGGTGGGCTGGACTGGACTAGCTGGTACAGGGGAAATCAAGTGTCGGCTAACGGTGGAAATTAGACCGACGCGAGAGTCACGAGTGCTGGAAGTGACCGAATCGAGATTGATAGGACTAGGCCAGCCGAGTGATAGAATTTGTATGGTATTTTAACTAACAGGCATTGGGAATGAATATTTTCTTCAACTATATAGCTCTTAACAAAAATGAGATGTTCGTTTTGGATTTTTATAGGATATATTCGTGCAAATTAGGACGAGGAGGGGTACAGGAAGCTTGAGTGTATGTTAGAGTGCATGTAAGGGGCACAGGAGAGCGAACAGTGGCTCAGGGACAATGAAAAATGGAGCAAAGCCAGAATCTGTACCTAGGCAACAATAACTAATCTGAATATAAATTTGTTAAAATATTCGCGAAGGTTCCATATCTTCAACACCACTACGACACTTGGGGTTTGGACAAGGAGAGTCAGAGTTTGGAAAGAGTTGCGGAACATGGGAGTTGAGGGGATACTTGTTTGGAGAAATGGTCAGGGGCAGCGGAGATGTTTTGAGATGATGCGGGAACATGCACTAGCGTGCTAAAGGTTTGGAACTAGCTTAGCAGGAAGATGGGACGAATTGGTGCCGCACTATAATGATAGCGAATCTGGCAAAGGTATCAGGAATGTTCAAGAAGTGAAAACTCTGTAAGTAGTTGAAACGAAGTCAAGGAATAAAGGGACGGAATGTGTTAGAAGGTTGTGGGTGTGAGGTGGAAAGAAAGAGAAGGTGATGGCAGCGAAGACTTGAACAAAGGAGAAGAAAGGTTTTTCTGTGCGGGAGATTTGTGTATATATAGGACGCTGTTGGCAGCACAGAAAGAAAAAGGACCGCAATACTCTCTCTCGATCATAGCCTATTTACTTGAAAATTCAGGGTTTCCATACAGCAGGGAAGTAATGAGCCATAGTTAAAAACAAGGACAGATAGTTCAGATGATAACTACAAGAATTGTATACGCCCGCCTACTAGAATGACTTTAGGAATCCTCATCCAAATGATGGTCCATACCCATAAACGCTCATACTTGTAGGCTCATGCTAGATTCCCAGCTTCGATCCCAGGCCGTGAAGATCCGCAAAGGTGAATTTAAAGGGAAATCCCGAAAGGGGAGGAGGAGAAACGAAAGATGGAGGTGGCGAAGACATGTTGGAGGTTCTAAAGAGGGATTGGAAGGCGGTTTGAAGGTGAGGGAAGCAGTGTGAAGTATATATTACTAGCATACAAATGCTCAAAAAGCAGCTAATATAAGTTTTCAGAGCGGAAGGAGAGATTTTGTGCTAGAGTCAAACCTCATTGGGGTTCGCAGATTGGCGGGCTTGGAGGAGATTCACCACTCCCTCGTGCCCGGAGTGAGCAGCCCACCAAAGCGGTGTTCCGCCATCATGGTCTGGAATATTGAAGTTGACATCATCCCGTCTTAGCAGGAGTTGCACTGCCCCATCATGGCCACCTGCAGCAGCCCACGATAGGGGCGTTCGACCGGACTTATCTGTCATATTGGGGTTCACATTTTGCCATCCTAACAGTAACTTCACTACTCCATCATGCCCAAACCTGGCAGCGGCCGCGAGAGGCGTTTGGCCATTGTCATCTGAGCTACCCAGAATGACGTCTTCCCGCTCCAGCAGTAGTTTTACGGCTTGATCATCTCCACGCTCGGCAGCGCACAGGAGCGGTGTTCGGCCAAAGTTATCGGCCACATTAGGGTTGACATCTTCCCTTCCCAATAGTAGCTTAACGAGTCTATGTGACATGTACTGGGTAGCTACCATGAGCGGTGTTTCACCATCTTCGTTCGCGATATCAGGGGCAATGTCTTCTCGGTCCAACAGTAGCTGAACTACTTCAGAAGCGCAATGCTGGACAGCGCACCAGAGCGGTGTTCGGCCACGTTTATCGGTCATATTAGGGTTGACATCCTCGCGCTCCAGCAGCAGCTGCACTACCCAATGGCTACACCCCATGGCAGCCCACCAGACCGGTGTTCTGCCATTATTGTCCGGAATGTCCGGGTTGACGTCTTCCCGTCCCAAGAGTAGCTTCACTACTTCATCACGCCCACGACCAGAGGCCCACGAGAGTGGTGTTCGACCGCCAATGTCTGTCAGATTTGGGTTGATATCTTTCTGTCCCAGCAGTAGCTTCACTACGGCACCGTGGCCTTCGCCAGCAGCCCATGATAGAGGTGTCCGCCTACAATTGTCAGACATGGTGGCTTTCACGTAGTCCTCCAGTTGCGACAGTAGTTACAGCACTCAAAGGGCGAACCGGAGCCGGAAAAGAGAATAAAAATAATTCGACAAGGTTAACTGGCTTGCAGTAAAGTAGGAAATAGAGGTCCTCGAGGAAACAAAAGACCACGTACTTTATTTGTGGCAGAGGTAGAAAAGGATAAAAGAAGGAAGCGAGAACGAACTCTATTAATGCGGCTGTCGTGTTCTCAAAGGCGTAAGTCGTGGCTTTGATCTTTGTGCTAAGATCGAGACGATCAGTGCTGCAAAGAAGGGCAGGGAATTTCGCTTATATAGCTTTCTAAGACAGCACCCCTGCCAAGGCTCAGCAGGACAGTCACGTTTACAAACCCTATGGAAATTTAACTAAACTAACTAGGCACGGTTAAAACTCAGGAGACAGCACAAAAAGGGAAAGCCACATTTCAGTCAGCACAGTATTCTGCGAGGTCCTACTTATGGTTCTAGTTGTTTATATGCCGTATTTTCTGATGTTAGTCTGGTTTTTCGCCAAGCCGGGGTGTATTGAAAGTCAAAGGGTGTATGAAGTCAGAAATCGGCCATTTCTATAGAGCCAGTTAACATATTAACTATCATGGGGGTTCTAGGTGTCTACAGCACACCGGTCAGTGTTCCCAACGGCCAGTCCGGCCATGGTTTTGAGAAGCCTGGCCCGGTCCGGCTAAAATTATTAACGGCAGCCAAAGGCTGCAGGCGCCCATACAACCGCCAGGTCGAGAGGACAGGAAACCCACAGATGCCCAGGCAAACTCTGCAGATCCCGGATAAAGCGGCCAGATACCTCGACAACGAGTACTGCTCGCGTACCACTCAAGATTGATTGGCTAAGCTTTTGGGATATTACATATTTTAAATTTGACTACATGAATTAACCGACAGATGCCCATGTCATTCATACAGTAGATATTTGCGAAAGCCGTCGGGTTATGGGCGGCTCTCACTTAGATTAGAATAGCGAATGCTATACGATGATGGTGCTTCTAGATCATTTTAAAATCAATCAATGTCGTCAGCTCATCCATATATCGAATATTATCTAGTTATTGTGTTCGGACGTGATATAATGGAAGGAATTCCGATTAATTCATAATCTTCTCCCCACTGGTCCCTCACTTTTTCTATTCCTACTTCCTCTATCATCCTCTCATCCCCAAGCTATTTTCCTTAATCACCTCTTGCACGACTTAGTGGTACCAGTCGAGTTCCCTCCTAGACATTACGAATTTTTCTCGCCCTCATTCCCCTTTTTGCCCCCCATCTTCTTTCATTACAAAAATAGTAATACGTTCGGCAGTAACTCCATTTCATCTCAATCGTGAGTTTCTCATTAGAGCTTTTTACTCCCTACTCAATTCATGCTGACTTGTGCCGATTACTGAGTATAGAGAATCCTCATCAAGCAAAACCGATTGACTATTTCTCGCGAAATCTTTGTCATCTACATTGCACTAGGGACCACGAGCCTGGACTTTACCCTTCATTCGGCATCCTCGCTCCGCCCTCTTATTCTCAATCACGGGCCACTCGAGCTCGCTCTCCTTATCCCGACCACCCTTCATTGTCACGCAAGCGAGCTTCTAGCGGTTTGCGTCATACCCTGCAGACGAATATGCTCCTGATGGGGAGCCATCCTCAGTGGCAGAGCTTCTTTGCCGGTTTTTGCCGTTCGTGACACAGCGGGTTGCAGAAGGGGAGGATGACGCACGGGGAGCCTATGTGGACGTTGGATGCCTGTTCTGGCTGAATTCGAGGCCGTTTTCTGCAGGGGCTTGGAGTTCATACTGTCGGTGCTCGATTACTCGGAACTCCGGCCAAGGCACTCGATGTGGTCAAATCCTACTCTAGTGCTTGCTAAGCGGCTAACAGGCCCATCATAGCGCATGAATCCGCCCTGCTTCCGGCCTTTGCCGAAAAAACCGCTGGCATTTATTCAGTCTTCGGCGGCCAGGGGAAGCATCAAAGAATACTTTAGCGAGCTTCAAGCAATCTTCAGCTTTATGGCAGATTGGTTGATATTGCTTTGATGTATTGTGCTCGTTTACTTTCGTCACTTTCTCGAGATCCCGCGCATACAAGGCGTATTCCAATGGATTTCATGTCATGAGATAGCCGTAAGATGAGAGATCAACCCCTGATCTTCCCTATCTAGTTTCTCCTCATGTGTCCTTTCCCTTAATGGGCCTTGTTCAGCTGGCGCATTGCTATGTAACTTGCAACAACCGGCCATACTCAAGGTATCGTTGCTGCAGGCGCGATCCCATCAGCATCAGCTCGGAATTCATGCCATTATATCATGTCCCGCGCCCTCACTCTCCTTTGTTGGATAGGCTGCTGTTTTCAGCAAACCTACCTCCGCATTTCACTAATTCCGAGTACCTTATAAGACTCTGAGGAAGGTCAAAGTGTCTATAGGATTGCACAACAATTGGGTACCTCTTACGGAGAAGACCGGTCGTGGGGCTGGTGTTACAACGATCTGGTCGGAGTCGGGCGAGCCTATTCATTTCTCAAGCTTGCTACAGTGCTGTCGGACTCTGGTGAGTATATCAATGTGGATTTGTTGTTTGATAAATGGTGCATCGGCTTATAGTTTATCCGCTTAACGGCAACAGCCAAAGCTCAAAAAGCTGCGGCTGAGAAAAGATATGAAACGCCAAGAGTCACGGAGCACAAAAGACTTTGATCGCTAACCCAACGGTATAGAACTTCTCTCTCATTCACGCTCACTCACCATGATACTTCACTAATAGTGTTGTTCACGAGACGGCTCGAGCCGCCAAGAACACACCAAGAGCCGCCAAGAGACTGGTTGCCAAGGGAATCGAGTCCGCTCGGCTCGTACACAACACTATTCACTAATTTACTGACGGTAAAGATGGGTGTATCTATAAATGGGCAAAGTCTTCCCATCCTGCCATCGATCCCAACAGACTCATGCCCTCTCTACACTGCTTTTGGCACTAGGACGCCATATATAGGGCCGGTCACCCAAAACAGGTATAGCGCAAAGCGGTCAAAAGGGGTTCCACTCGAGAGTTATGAAACGATTCAAGAGGACTAGGTGTTCAATCTAGCTTGCGCCCTTACTTTTTTTTCTCTTAATAGATTTTCATGTGAGAGAAATGAAGAACTAGCTTGTAATAGAGAGTTTGCACATGAGGACCTAGGTGGCGGTTAACAGAAAATAGAAATAGGTGCAAGAATGAGTTTGCGCAACAAGTGCAGGTAGCTTGGCAGCCAGGTGCCAGTCACAGTTGAACAAGCCTCAGATCGATTCATCCTCAAATGCAGATTTTCAGTTAGTATTAGCTGGGAATTAACGATGCTAGCTGGCATAGAGCAGGTGATAATCGGGAACTGATTACCATACCTAGTATTAGGACCACTAAAATCGGTAAAGAAATTGTAAAAAGGGAAGTAAGTGTGCAAGGGGGAGGACAAAATGGAGCAGCCAGTGTTTTCCAGTGGTGGTGCGGCAGGGCCTGACCTGTATAACGTGATTGACAGGCAAGTGGCTCACAACATGGATCCGGCTCACACATAGCAACCAGTAACAAACGAAACCTACACTTTATTATCTCAATGGATAAGAGACATAATAGTTGGAATATTTAGCAAGAAGGACTTTAAGAGATAAAGAAGGGAACCGGGAGGGGGTTCTGGTTTGCTCTCGTGAATCGCTTGATACTCAGTATGTTTTCTGATCGTGTTTGATAGTCATGATCTTGTATGTTTGGTTTCAAGTATCACTTGATGCTCAATGTGGTTTATAATTGAGTCTGATACTCATGATGTTTTAGGTTTGGTTTCAAGAAAGGCTAGATATTGGGGATATTGGATGATTGAGTGTGATACTGATGATGTTTTATGTTTGGTTTTGAGTGTTGATTGATACATCAGCAGAAAATTACTGTGTGTCAGGTGCACTGCCGTTGCGTCAGGATACCAGGTGGGCTAACCTGGCACCCTTGACGTTAGGTGCGCCCGATACAGTGTTGCCACTCTCGCTTACGCCAGGTGTAACCGGTACAGGTTATGTTTGGTTTTGAGCATCGTTTGATACTCAATATGTTTTATGTTTGGTTTCGAGTATCGTTTGATACTCAGTATGTTTTATGTTTGGTTTCGAGTATCGTTTGATACTCAGTATGTTTTAGTTATTGTGTCAAGGTATCGTATGATACTTGATATGTT
>Ga0307507_10003597_pt1 | contig 29514 bp, 10 predicted proteins | sample 7_EM_MG_FD_207223 | JGI IMG/M metagenome (GOLD analysis project Ga0307507, IMG submission 207223) | Populus trichocarpa ectomycorrhiza microbial communities from riparian zone in the Pacific Northwest, United States - 7_EM | ecosystem: Host-associated > Plants > Roots > Unclassified | place... | reverse complement strand
GCAAGAATTACAAGGGTAAGCAGCTGAAATGGTGAGGTATGCAGGGGTAAGCAGCTGAGGTAGTGAGACGGTAGTAAGCAAGTCCGATCTTAGGTCGACAACAGCATGGTACTGGTAGTCGGTTACATAATATACACAGTACGGGCGAACTCCGGATATTGCGCCAAGCTAGCTGCAGGGGACGGTGCCCTAGTACCATTATATCACCCCCCCCTTCCAAAAAAGCCTGCCCTTAGGCTTTGTCCCCTCGTAGAAGAGAAAGAAGAGAAAGAAAAGGAAGAAAAGAAAAAAATCTAGTATCTGGCGCTCGATTGCGATACTAATTAACATAGGGCATGCAGCAGTCCTATAGCTCCTGCAGCTGCGAGAGGTATATTGCTATACCTAGTTGACGTAGGGCAGGCAGCCGTCCTACAGCTCTTGCTAATGCGAGAGGTGTATTGCTAGGAGCCCTCCGTTAGTTGTTCCTCCTTTAGAACTCCGGTACCTCCTAGCTCTACTATCCCCCCTTTTATTATGGCGCGCCCCGAGCCATAAAAAAAAAAGCCCCCCTACTCCCCCTCTTATAAAAGGCAGGTGAAAAGGTTTTAATAAGGGTGGGAGGGTTAAGGAGTTGTAGCTTATATGCGTATTGGCGCGGTAACTTGTTGGGATTGTAGCAGTATAGTGCTAGCAACAGGCCGTATTCTAGGGAGCAAAGCTCTACCTTATATACAATTATTACTGTAGGCAGGGCAGTAGAAGTTAGTTATAGTGCTGTAGGTAAAGTAGCAATGGTTGAATTGGGATCAGCTGTAGGCAGAGCAGCAAGGGTCTGTTTATTTAGCTGCAGGCGGAGTAGCGGGTGTTGGTTGGCTACGGTATATAGCAAGGTATTAGTTTAGCTGTAGGCAAAGCAGTAGAGGTCGAGTGTGGTACTGCAGGCAGAGCAGTAGAAGTTGATTGTAGTGCTGTAGTAGGCAGCAAGGTATTAGTTTAACTACGAGAGGTACATCGCAGAGGTTAGGTAGCAGTACGGTACCAGCGTTAGATGGTAGATAGCAGGCATATCAGCGCTATTATTGGTTAATTAATCGTAGGCGTATTAGCGCGATTGTTTGGTTGGTGGATTGTAGGCATAACGGCACGATCTATTGGTCGGTTTGTATTTGAATTATGTTTGGGTTGCGTTTGAATCGCATTCGTATCGCAGGCGTATTAGCGCGAGACTTGTTAGATTCGGGTAGTAGTATGGTGCTAGCGGTGGGGTCGTATTCCAAGGAGCAAAGCTCTCCTTATATACGGTTGTTACTGTAGGTGGAGCAGTAGAAGTCGGTTAGCTGCAGGCAGGGCAGCAAGTGGTTAATTAGCTGCGGGTAGAGCAGCAAGGGTAGTCAGCTGCTAATAAAGCAGCGAGGGTTAACCGGCTGCAGGCAGAGCAGCGGAGGTCTATTGTAGTAGCAGTACGGTGTAAGCGTCGGGTGGTAATAGTGGTCGAACGTAAAGCTCGGTCTATTAGTTAGTCAGTAGATTATAGGCGTATCAGCACAATCAGTCTGTTGGTTAGACTGTAGGCGTATTAGTACAGTTATTGTTAGGTTGGCGTAGAGCATGCAGCCGTCTTGCTGCTATAAGAGGTGTATATCGCTAGAAGCCCTTCGTGGTTATTATTCCTTCTCTTAGAACTTAGTACCTCCTAGCTCTCTACCCCCTCCTTTAATATAGCGCGCCTCGAGCTATAAAAAAGAAATATAGCTTATATACGTATTGGCACGAGCTCTTATCTATTCGGTAGTAGTACGGTGCTAGTGTTAGGGTTGTATTTTAGGGAGCGAAGCTCTACCTAATATACAGTTATACTGCAGGCAAAGCAGTAGAAGTCAAGTATGGTACTATAGGCAAGGCAGCGAAAGTTAATAGTGGTTGGCTGTAGCGAGGCAGTTAGGTATTAGTTTAGCTATAGGCGGAGCAGCCAAAAGTCTATTTGGGTGGCAGTACGGTGCTAGCGGCAGGTAGTAATAGCAGGCGTATTAGCGCTATCATTGGTTAATTAATCGCAGGCGTAATGGCATGATTAGTTAATTAGTTTGTATTTAAATCGCGTTTAAATCGCATTCGGATTATAGGCATAATAGCGCGATTATTATCCAGTTCGTCTAAATTGATTTTATTATTAAAGCTTATACAGCTTAGTATTAACCTCATTGTTGAAGTATATAAATGCCTAAGGTAAAGCTTGTATAACTTAGTATTAACTGTGGTCGTTCCTCCTTATGCGTGGCTTAGTATCAGTCAAAAAGGATTACCGTAGGTAGAGAAGAAGACGATTGAATTAGTAAGGGAGGTAGTCGATTGTTAACAAACTCATACGGTCATTGTTAAAGTCGTAGTTTGTCACAGGTATATTGGCATGATGGTCGGTTGGGTTCGCGTTTAAATTGTATTCGGGTCTCGTTCGAATCGCATTCGGATTGCAGGCGTAATAGCACAATCCGTCTGTTGGTTTTTTGAGGTCTACTGTCAATTAGTAGGTAGTTTGAGACGTTGTCAATTATTCGATTAATTAATATACCGTTAACTAGTAGAGATGCTATTGTATTACTAGCCACAGTTAATCAATTGGTTTAAGGTATGTTATTAATCATAGCATATTCAACTAGTTGTTATACGAGTAGGGTATTAAGGGAGACGCGCCAATAGGTTAATTCTCGTCAAGGTATTAATTAGTTGAAGTATACTGTCAATTGTAGTATATTTAGTAATTTAACAGAAATCGATCAGGGTATCGGTATATAGTCTATTAATATTCTCGTGATTCTCGGAATAGGTCGTTGTAAAACAATAGATGTGTTTAAGTATTATTAGGAGATTCGAAGGTACGCTATAGGGTTAGCAGCTGTATTTAAATACTTATATTTGATCAAGGGTATCGATTGAAGATTTATAGGAATGCCGTTATGATTTAGCATATTAAATCGTTATTAGAGAGGTATTAAAAGAGGTATGTATTAATATTTTAATTCTTATTAGAGGGTTAAAGGTATTAAAGAAAGAGCGCGCTTTAATATTCGAGTATAGTTATACAAGGGTAAGCTGTCATGTAGCATTTAATTTAACGAGATGCTATTAGAGAGCAGATTCGCATATTATTATTTAAGGACTGCCGTCAAGTAGTAGGCAGTTTTAAGGGTAGTTAATAAATGGTATTAAGGGTACGTATTAAGAGGTATATATTGATATTTCAATTCTGGTCGACGACTGGCAAGACACGCTTTCGTAATAGTAGGCTGTCTTGTTCGTAGAAGGTCGTATAAATGGCTATTAAGAGAAACGCGTTAATAGTTTATAAGAGGTTGTAGAAATAGGCTTATCTATAGAGCTGTTAGAGAGTGCTATAAATCGGAATAATTCTCCTAATCTATTCTCCTGATTAAGAGTGCTATGAATTACTTAAATTCTCCTCTAGGGTAATGCTTGTAGATATATTCGGCTGTAAGATTAAGAGACTATCTAGGTTAATAGTAAGATTCAGGTCGGTTAGGTATGGTGGTTATTAATAAAAACTCAACGGGTATCTATAAGGGCGTTTATAGACAAGTCAGAGAGTTGTGTTGTAGGCATATTGGCGCGACAGGTTATCAGGTTTGGGGGTTTAGGGTGGTAGTATAGTGCTAGTAAGTCCTTCCTAATTAATTTCGTCTCTCCTTGTACGGCTTAGTATTAATTGGGGTGGTTATTATAGCAGTAGTCTGGGTATCTATTAATGTCGTTTATTGCAGCGTTACGGCTAAGTCTTAATTAACTTTATTCCTTGTAGCCCTAGGCTAAGTCTTAACTGGGGTTGTCTCTGCAGCTCGTATAGCTCTGTATCCGTTAAAAAGGTTAGAGGGGTGAGATATTCTAAAGCCTTCCTAGGCACGTGTCCTTGGCCATTGAAGTTGGTATTTGATTGTAACCGTAGGAGACCTTCTAGCTGCTTGAATACCGGCTCCCGGTTTAATAATAGCGACTTGACGCGTTGACGACGCGCAGCTAGGGGTGTTTGACGCGAGTTCTCTGTGAGAACCTACGGAATGGGGGTGGGATATTATCTAGGCCTTCCCAGGTGAGGTAGAGAGGGAGCTCCGATGTCTGAATATAACGTTGACGCGTCGTTGCAGACGAAGTCCCCCCCAGGGGTTGGGTGAGCTTAGTATAATGTGACGGGCTTGTATAAATGCTTTAGAACCGAAGCTTGTAGATTGCTACTATACAAGAATACTAAGCTGAGGAGAAGAAGAAGAAGAGAAAAGGAGGCTCTAGGGGGTAATATACACGGTATGGGCGAACTCCGGATATTGCGCCAAGCCAGCTGCAGGGGACGGTGCCCCAGCACTGTTACAGAAAAGGGGTGTCCGCTTTTACTATATGGAAGTTAACTAAGCCAATTAGGGTCTTAACTGCCACTAATCCAATTGATGTAGTTAAGCTGATGCCGAATTGGACGTTTACAGCCCTAGTTTGTATAGTATTAATATCCATATTATTATTTACAGTAGTCTTATATGCAAGGTACTGTCCATAACCTACAGTAGACTTCTTAGAGGCACCTATATTAATTATAACGCCATAGAATTCTTTAGGGGTATAGCGTTCTGTGGTAATATATATAAATAGGTCCTGTTCGCGGTCTATAACATCCATAATAGGTCTAACGGGTATGCTTGTGGGCCAGTTTTTGGGTGTAATTAAGTGTATAAAGGAGCAGTCGGCTAATATGGTTGTAATATTAAAGGCTTAGCTGTCCGTAAAAGGTCTAAAAGTAGTTAAGAACGTCTCTAAGGTCTCCTGTTCCTAAGTATCTAAGTTAAAGTCAATTATAAGGGCTTCTATTAACTTATTAAGAGACTCTTCTACTTCCTCTCCTTTATAGTCTAAGATAAACTAGTTAATCTGTCTGTTAAATCTCTTTTTAGACTTATTGCGTTCTTTCTAGGTATGCCTTATAGACTAACATCCTTCCTTACCACATATAAAGCACCTCTAATTGGTTTATCTATAGGGGTATACTTTTATATAGGAGTTGCTATAGGGGTTATGGGTAGGACCTAGTTAATGCGGGTGCTGCTAGCAGTAGTAGCGGTCCGTAAAGTAGGCATCTAAATTAGTTTATGGATTTTGTAGGTCTGTAATAAAGGCTTAAGTACTGCCTGGTGGGTTTAAGGCTTTGTACATTGCAATAAAGGACCGTAAATCGTTAATAAGGCCAGCTATAGTGTCTGTAGGCTTGTAATAGGCGTATTTATAGGGTTCCATTTCCTAACAAGCTGTAATAAGTTTATTGTGTAGGAAGTTGTCCGTTCAAAGCTTAATATTAAGACTATACTGTAGGTGGCGGAGGTCTTTAATAAGGATTTGTAGGCACTCTATGGTCAATTTTTTAGTGTTCTTATCCATTACAGTCCGTAACTTGGTTGCATTCTATTGGGTAAGGATATCACGCTTATATTCTGGTCCTTTAAAGTAGTTATATATGGCTTTGTATAGCTTATTAAAGGGAACACCAAGGGGGTTGCTCTTAAGGTTAGTATAGTAGTGATTAAGTGCTAGGCCGCGCAGCATAATAGAGTAGGCTTGGCTAAACTCCTATTTAGGAATATCAGCCTTCTAACAGAGGTCCGTAAAGATAGTCAGTTTAAAGTTAAAGTTGTCGTTTTTACTGCTGTACTTAGATTTGTTAGTATAGAGCTTAGCTAGGTTAGCTAGCTCCTTGCTATAGGTCTTTGCTTAGGTAGTTTACAAATCTATAACTTAAACGGAAGGGTTTTGGTCCGTATTTTGGTTTATGGGGATATTATGGTCCGTAACTTAAGTACCAGGTATGCTTTGGCCCGTAAGATTAATTCCGAAACTGCTTAGGTTTATAGGATAAATTTAGTTAAATGGGTTAGGTATAAGGCTAGCAATCCTATTAAGTTTGGAAGAAGTAAAGAGTTCTTTAGTAGCTTTAACCTAGTCTAGGATTTTCTCTTTAGTCTATTCCATTTAGTCCTTCTTATATATTATATTATATAAAGACTATGCAACAGTAACTCATTTGTCCCTTTTAACCCATATACCTTAGTAACGTAAAAGGGTTTATAGGTTACGGATAGTAGTAGAGTTACAGGCCTTAAAATTAGCTTCCGTAAAGTCTATAAAGTCTTCCTAGTATTGCTCCCATAGGTCGTCATTCATAAGCTTAAAATATTCATATTTAAGAACTTTAAATTTAATATAGTTATTGACATCGGTTATAGACATAAGGTTAACTCCCTGCCTCCACTTTTCTTAACCTTCATTAACTTGCTTGCTTAGGTCTGCTATACTATATAGTATAGTATAGTGCATTGCGGGTAGGGAAGGTCTTACAGTAGTCTATAAAGGCGGTTAATAGGTCTGTAACGGTTTATAGGAGGGTAAAGGGTTTCCATAAGGTCTTATAACGGTCCGTAAAAGCAATTAACAGGTCTATAGTGGTTTATAGAGGGGTAAGGGGTCTCTATAAGGGGTCTAAAAAAGAGGTTAGAGGGTATAGTAGGAATAGGGGTTTAAGGTTTAGAGGTAGATTAAGGGTAGGGGTTCCGTATAGGTCTGTATTTACGTCTATTATACTTCCAGTAAACCATACTAAAACTTAAATAAGTATACAGAGTTAGTAATAAGTCCATAATCCCCAACTTCCAACCTTCTAGTAGGTCGTACTAGGATTCTAAACAGGTGGTTGCTGTCATATATATCGCTTAGGGGGAGGTGTCAAGTAATTGCTGATCTGTGCGCGCTTACTAATTAGTGTTTATATCAACTTAATAATACAAGTAAGTTATATCCAGGGGCACGAAATACGTATAGTATTATATACTCGTTTGGATAGTGGTGACTGTCAATTCTATTAAGGTAGACTACGTAGTCTATATACTGACGCGCCCTCCCCCCTAATTAGTTATAAGCAAGTGGTTAGTGCACCAAACGCGTAAGTACGCGTTTGGTACAACAGGTGCTGTAATCATACAATTAGTAATAGTACGACTACTTAGAGAGGACATAAATAAGCTAGTGGTATTAGTGTGTGAGGCCTTAGAACTAGTTAAACTATGGGATAAGGGGTAACCGAGTTACATAACGAGTTATACGTCACAACTTAGTACGTAAGTACGCGAGTATGTAGATACGCGGGACGTACCGACGTACTAACGTACTGATATACCTAGTACATTCCTTAGGCGCAGTATTATGTATTTAAAGGACTATAGTCCCTACCTAGATAGTTCTTCTCTTTATAGTAAATCTTAGAATATAATTAGAGTTAATCCATTAAGTAACTACTCTACTAATTATATTTATATTATTAACTTTTTATTTACCTATATACTTAGCCTATTAATAAGTCTATTAACGTGCACAATAGGCGAGCTGCCCACCTTAAAAACTTACCAAAAATCAGAAAAATCACACTTTAATATCTTAACAACCATTTAATAATAAATTCTAATGATTTGGATTTGGACTTTTATATATGCTCTATAGCCTCTATTAAAGTTGCATCGTAAATAGATTAGTATTTTTTAAGATATAGTAATTTGGCCTGATTTGGGGGCCAAAACAAGGCTAAATTTCTATATCTTAAAAACTACTGAACTATTTACGATGCAACTTTAATAGGAGCTGCAGAGTATATATAAAAGTCTAAATCTAAATTATTAGAATTTATTATTTAGTGGTTGTTGAGATATTAAGGTGTGATTTTTCCAATTTTTGGTGAGTTTTGAGCTGGGCAGCTTGCCTATCTAGACAGCTCGCCCATTGTGTACGTTATAGTATTTTCTATAAGGCTTTATTATATATTTACTACTAGAGTTTTCTCCTTATATGTAAATAAGGAGTAGTCTATGTGGGCCCAATAGGGATATAAATCGGACGTTAAGCAATGAATAATTATTATATATTTACTACTAAGGTTATAGTATTAATAAAGTTAAATAATATACTACTAAAAGTACTAATTATAACGCTATTAATAGTAGTAACTATCTTTAGAGTAAGTAAAGATACTAGTATAAAGGACACTAACTTATAACTAGTTACAGTTAGATAGTTATAAAAAATAGTTAATTAATTAATAGATAATAATTAAATACTTAAAGAAAGAATTAATAGGATTAGAGCGGCTAAGGTTAAGCTACTATTAGTTAAATAATTTTTAGGAGAAAAGTTAAAACTTAAAGAATTTCTTATATAAATATACTGTAAGGTAATATAAGAGGGTATAAAGCTTACTATATTAATAGATTAGGTAGTTTATATAGGACTATTTTTAACAGGAAGAGTACTTAAGTAGTTTAAACCTTACTATTGGGAATAATATCACGTATGGTTATATAGTCACGTATTACCGCGGCACTAGCGTAGCGAGGAGCCTTAAGCTCCTCGCCCTTCCTCACCCTTTCTTAGAAACAATAAGAAGAATTAATTAACCATTATTATACTATCTACGAACCGTAGCTACGTGATATCACCTTGTGTTACCAACACTTACTTTACTAAAATATAGAAGTATAGATAAATAACTACTAACCTAAAGGTTAAGTATATATTTTTAAGCTAGGGAGGATTTATAAACTAACTTATATAAATATTTGGAGACTTTAAGGCAATAACTATAGTAAAATAAAAGCTTTAGAACCTGGTATAAAGGGCTTTAGTAATTAAGTATATAATTAATTAATAAGTACTCCAAAAAGGAGCTCTTGCTATACCCGGGCAAAAAAGACCAAAATTATCTAAAAGAACCCTAAAAAATACCTAGAGAATTCCCCTAAAATGCATGTATTGCAGGGGAGGTACACGTCAAATAATAGTGGTTTGTACTTGCGCGCAACCGCCGGAACTACGCCTAGCAATAGCCCTCTATAATAAGATGGGCGAATACCATACTATAAAGTAGAAGTATCTCTATTAAGAAGGCATCTAATAAAATATAAAGCCTATTAGACGCGTCTAGTATCTAAAATTATAGGGGAGTAACCATTAGCTATAACGAACTAATATAGCTAGTAGAATAGCTCTGCCAATTTAGTAAACCTTAAGCGCCCCTTTAGCAACCCCTTAACTAAATCCTCTAATAGCTAAGCAAAATTAAAAATAAATAAAAACCTCCTTTACCGGCAAACTATACCTAAGCTACTATAGCTATAATTTTATAGTATAGGGAACCTACCCCCCTTAAGATAATAACTAGGTACTTAATTATAATATAACTAAATATAGAAAAAGTAGAGGGGCTTAGGGGATAATTAGAAATAGAAATCCTTATAATGATTTATAAAGAGGTCTATAACGCTGTTACAGTCTAATACCTTAGAAGTAGAGATATTAGAGTTGCCTTAAAGGACTAATAGGTAAAGGAATAAGCTATAAGGGTAGGGGATAGGCTAGGAGAACGTATTAGTATAAAAGTGCTTTATAAAGATTACCTAGTTAAAGTCCTAGTAGTTTTTATAAGCCTTAGGGTAAAAAAGGGACGTTAGGTGGATAATATAGTAACTATATAAAAGATAGTAAAATAAACGGAACGCCTTATACTAGTACTTAAGATTAATGTATTCCACAACCGAGTTACCAACTTTTTGCATACACAATATATTTTATATTATTATTTAACCACAACATAACAATAAATAAATATTTTCTGTATAGGCCTATTTACTGGCGTTTAGGGCATGTACGAGCATTATGTTGTAATAAATTATATAAACTACATCTTGGTGGAGCCCTTTGCCGTACACTATTTAACTCTACTACTACAGCTATATTTTAAATATTACTTTACTAAACAAGTTACATACCTTCTATAGCTGTAAGAGTAGTTAAATATAATATAAACAGACGTTTATAGGCTCTTTTAGCCTTCTAACGGTTATTTACGGCCTATAACTGCTTATTTTTCTGTAGTAAAAAAGCCGTATTTTGCATTATTATTTTAAAACTTTTAACTATTTGTAAAAACAGACGTTCCGTAAAACTTAGAGGGCTTTAACTATCCCTATTAATTAAACTCTTCCACCATCAAGTCTGCATGGGCGATGCGAAGGGACTTCGTAGTATCAATGCTTAGCTTAGATATCAGTGGTGCCTATGATAACGTACCCCACGAGCGCCTCCTATACATCCTTAGGGCAAAGGGCTTTCCAGAATGGATTATACAATTTGTTTAAGGGTTTACAGGCCAGAAAGAAACATTACTAGTCTTTAGCGGATACCAAAGCCCCCCCATTACAGTCGCAATAGGAATACCACAAGGATCACCCCTCTTGCCCATACTCTTCCTTTTCTTTGTAAGCAACCTACTTAACTCCTTTAAGGAAGGGGCGACCTAGGGGATAGGCTTCGTTAACGACACAAACCTAATTACATACGGCCCAACAGCCGCAGAGAATTACAGAACACTAAAGAAAGCCTATAACACCTATATAGAATGGGCAAGACGACACGGAGTCTAATTCTTACTAGAGAAATACTAGCTAATCTACTTTATAAGAAAACGCAACCAATCTATAGATCTCTAGCATGCAATTCATATTTAAGGCTTTGGGGGTCAACCAGTTCAAGGCCTAAGGGTATTAGGAGTATGGGTAGACAGCAAGCTCCGGTAGAGCGCACATGCGTTATAAGCGGCCCGTAAGGGCTAAGCACAGTACATCGCAATATCCAGGATTGTTAATTCTATATAGGGTCTATACTTCTAGAGGTCACGCCTACTATATACAGCAGTTATCCGGCCAACCATAATATATGGATCCAGTATTTGGGCCATAGGAGAATCCGAGAAAGGCCCCCCTAAATCACTCCTTAAACCACTCCAAAAGGTCTAAACAGCTTGTCTCCGGAGCATAACAGGCGGGTATAAGCGAACGGCCACAGCACTGCTTAAGAAGGAAGCTAATATCCCCCCCCTACAATTATATATTAAAGCCGCTGCAATGCAAAGGGTGTAAAGGGAGCGTAACTTTAATGTCACAAAGTATATTAAGACACGCCTAAATAAACTATAGAGTAACCCTAGGGTGCCTTATAGGAGAACAAACTAACAACCCTAAAGTAGGGAAGATATGTTAAAGAAACAGGTAAAGAAAGCAAAAGAAGAATGGTGCCGTGTTAGGGCCCAGGCCCATATAGAGGAGGAAGGGAGACGCATAAGAGATTAGCAAAGATAATAGCAAGAGAGAGAAAGGAGCTAAAGTAGAGCATAAAAGAGTATCAGAAAACTATCTACCGTAACACAACACTAGTTAGACCAACACTAGAGAGGCGTATAGGAGTTAAAGGTACAGAGGCTATTTTAGACAAGAGGAACCCAAGCTATAGCATGGTTAATACTATGGGGGGTAAATATCTAAGGGCTCTAAGAAGGCCTAACAAAGGCGGAAAACACAATGGCAACACTTTTAAGAATAGAAATAATAGGACTAAAAGATTGGCTCTACTAGGTGGGTGTCCTAGTAGGTAGCCTAAGATATAAATATAGCTGGCTAAGACAGACACTAAAATACGTAATACTATTATACCCCCTATACACCAACCAAGAAGCAATGCTCTTAGTAGCTAGCATAGAGAACTATAATACACTACTCTTAACATAAAAAGGTCTCAAGGCGGTTACCTAGTGGCTTATTAGCCAAAATGTACTAGACCAGTTCTGGGTTGCAAAGGAAATGGTAATAGAAGGCAAAGGGGCGAGTACTAGGCGCCCCTTAATAACTCTACAGTAGTAGAGTTAAGTTTGCGATACTAGCGCGTCCGTAGGCTTGTTACGGCAGCAGTGGTTCCCAAGGAGGTCATAAAGTAAGGTAGTAGAGCACCACAGGTAACTCGTAGGCGCCCCGCATGCGAGTCCCAAAAGGCAGGGAGATGGATCATGGGGTTTTCTTATTTTCTCAAATAGAGTTTTCTCCCCATATATAAACAAGGAGTAGTCCGCGTGGGCCCAATAGAGATCCGAATCGGACGTTAAGCAATAAATAATAACAATTAAACTCTTAAACGCTAATACTTATTTTTGTAATTATACTATATTATAGGGCGTTTTTAGAGTTTAAATAGGGGAGGTTGACCTATAGGGTAATTTAGGAGGAGTTATATAAATTTGTAGCTTTAAGAGTACTTAACTTAGGTTAAATAGTACTAATCCTGTTGCAATAAACCCGCTCTATATATTACTGGCCATTAAAGCTTCTGTATAAGCAGTTGGATATACTATAATAAAGTCTAGCTTATTAACATAGTAAATACTAAGCCGTATATAGTCCTCTATTAGGCGACCGTATAACTATTTTAAGGTTATAAAACAGCTAATATCTAGCGGCTGTAATAGATAAGATAAATACAGCGGTATATATAAGGGTATAATATTATAATTAAGGCAGTACTGGCTAAATTTAGGTGTAATATAACTACTATAGCCGTTAAGTATAAGAAGTTAATATTGGCCCACTGTATGATTACGTATATATAGATTAAAAATCTCCGTAAGCTAGTAATATCCAAGCTTATTATTTATCCATCTATTTTTATTAAGTTCTATAGTCTATCTAGAAGGTAAATTAGTTATATACTAGGTAGAAAGATAGACTTAACTAGCAAAAATAAGCATAGATAGAAGGGCCCATCCCATAGCAGAAATGTATTTAACTATAGTTATTTACTTCCTATTTCCAGGCTGAATATAAATAGTACAGTGCGTTAATGTTCCTATGGCAACTTTTGCGGTTACTATTATACCTATTGCATATCTAGTTTTGTTAAAGTTAAAGGTATCTTCTAAAAGTATACCATATTAAGCTGTTACGGCCTATATATGGTTAAACTACTTAAAGATAGTTATTGGATCTTCGTATTTCGCCTATTGCTTCTTATACTTTTAAAAGTAGGCCGTTTTTAATATATTATATTAATTGATATAGTTTGTAGCCCAGTTTTAGCTAACTATAAGTGGGGGGGTAATACCACAACTGGCTAGTAATAGGTTAGCCATATAGCTAACCATTTAGACGTAAGGAGGAAGTCTATACGCGTCTAAGGATAATATCTAGTCCTCTAAAGTCTTCTCTTCCGTAGTTGTAAGTTTGCGACCGTTGGGTGAGCAAGTAACGTATAATAATTTGCCTTTACTGCCGGCCAGAAGGGTTTTATAATTAATATTATATGCCGTTGTAGCAGCATTAATAGTTTGAAATTGACCTTTACGATACGCGTTTAGGGCTAATGGGTATCTACCATCTTTTTCTGAAGTTGATAAAGGCATTGCGTTATAAGTTATTTAAGAAGAAGTAAGATCCGTCGCGTCGTGTATGTAAAAAGTTGGTAACTCGCTTGTGGAATACGTTACCTAAATCTAATAACGTAATCCACCACTATGTGGCGCCCTATTAAAACTTACCAAAAATTAAAGAATTTGTACTTTAATATCTCAACAACCACGTAATAATAAATTCTAAAAATTTGGATTGGGGCTTTTATATATACTCTATAGCTTTTATAAAAGTTATATAGTAAATAGTTTAGTAGTTTTTAAAATATAATAATTTGGCCTTAGTTTAGCTACTAGATTTTAATATCTTAAAAACTGCTAAACTATTTACTATATAATTTTAATAAAAGCTATAGAGTATATATAAAAGCCCAAATCTAAAATTTTAGAATTTATTATTAAGTGGTTGTTAAGATATTAAAGTACGAATTTTCTAATTTTTGGTAGGGCATTACATAGTAGTAGGCGCCACTTGATGGTGGATTACGTTAGCTTTAATAGGAAAATATAAACTAAGTATATAATAAGAATAATAAGAGGATATAAGGGTCGCTAGAGACTTGCTAGGGAGGTTTTAGTTAAATATATAGCTCCCTTATTGTTAGTATATATATACTAGAAATATAAAAACTTCTTATCCAAAAAGGAATAATTATAAATAGCTTTATATATAATATAAGGCTCTATAATTATAGACTACGCCTAAAATAATACTATTATTTTATATAATAGGGATATACCTAATCCATATACGCAGTATAGGTGTGCTACGGCCACTATATAGGCCCCTATAATATAAAACACTACTTAAATTAAGACCAAATAAAATGCGTAAACTACTATTAAAGCATATATAAGGCGTAGAATAGAGAAGACTGTATTAAATATAGGAGATAGAAGGTAAGGGCTTAATAGCTACGGGAATAATTATATGCTAGGTTATATAAATATAAACAATAGGCAATAAGCCAAGAGGAAATAGGTACCTTCCTAGCGTTTCCTACCTTTAATACTAGGGGGTTAGGCTAGCTATTCTAAGCCTTAATAGGCTAGAAGCGGCGCTGCGTAATATTACTAGACTAAATAGGGATATAAGGGAGAGGACGCCCTATAGAAAGACCCCTATAAATAGCTATAGCAAGCTTAAGACTAGGATAATTAAGAATTAGACTTAATGCGGTAAATATAATATTTATAGCCAACCTATAAAGGGTATATAGCCGACTAGTAAAAATAGGGGAAGAACTAGAAATAATAATAGATTTAAATATAAAAGGGCTAGTAGGAATATAAGACACAGAAATAGAAAGCTCTATATAAAATAAGTAGTAATTAGGGTATAGATATAAGAGATAGAAGTTTTAAATATTTTAGAGAAAGTAAAAATAGAAGAAGTAAGGAATAAAGGAGAGATAAAAGACCTTTACTAGGGGTCCACTACCTATCTATTATATAGTATAACTATAGTAATACAAACCACTATCTTATAAGGCTCTTATTAAATAGTCTAGACTTAGAGAAATACTATATCCTTACTATATAAGAGCTGTATTATAATACCTATATATAATTAATATACTGCCCCTAAGAATTCTAGCTCCTATATAAACCAAAAGCAGTTATATACGTATACTTTATAATTAGCAAGGCTATTAGCCTGTCCTTATAGTTATAGTAGGTAGTTAACCTAAATATTATAGTTATAATAATCCAGATATATAGGGGACCGGTATAAATTATTAATATATATAACCCTAGGGTTGTAGGGGTCCTATAAATAGAGAATATTATACTGGTAATAAGCTTACTAAAAACTAAAGGTATAGAGTCTATTCTATTAGGAGATATAAACCTCTACTACTTATGGCATGGGGGTATTTATATTACTGCTAAATAATAGGTAGAGTACCTACTAAAAGCTATAGATATCTGGGGCCTTAAGCTAGCCAGCCCTCTAAAAGCAATTATATAGTAATAAAGCACCGCCAAAAGTATAATTAACCTTATATTTATGGACGAGTGTCTATACTAGAGACTTAAAAAGTGTAACCCTAAAGAAGAATAGGTACTTACTTTAGACTATATCCCTATCTAAATATAGCTAGATCTAGATATTAAGGCGTAACTAAATAGTAAAAGATACGTAATAAGGAAGCTTAAGATAGACAGTTTCCTTAATATAGTTAAATAATAACTTTAAGACTTAAAAGAAATCTACTTAATATTAAACAAACGAGGCTTACTAGCCACTCTTAAGGAAATTAACTAAAGACTAGAAAGGATCTAGGCAGCAATTAAAAACGGGCTTAAAGAGTACTACCTAGTCTTAAAACTGGGCCCCTGTATATAGTATATATAGTCCACATAATACGCGGTTCTTATTGCTAGCCAATAATAAGTAAGAAGGAAATATATAACTAGCTATAACCCTAAAGACGAGAGACGATATAAAGATATAAGAAACTAGTTAAAGAATACCCTAAAAAAAGAAGTAAGGAATAACTAGAGAAGGTTTATAAATAAATATACTTCTAACCTAAGCCTCCCCTATAATAAGGGCCTTTAGGCTATAGTAAAATAGGTAAAGAAAAAGGCAGGGCGCCTAGTAGAAGACCTATATTTACCACCCCTATAAAAAGAAGGGGAATTATAGGCTACTACTAATAATAATAAGAAGGTAAATATCCTTATAGAAAGGTTCTTCCCCTAACTGGCTCCAGTAAACCTTAGTAATATTATAGGTAAAATACTAGTACCTTATCTATAGGTTAACGGCGATATAATAATAGAGAAAATAGCCAGAACTATTGGCCGCCTTTTAAATAATATAGTACTAGGACTAGATAGAATTTTAAATAAGGCCTTAAAGACCTATAGACTACTTATAGCATCCTAGCTTGCAGATATAGCTAGAATATACTTTAATATAGACTACTACCTATAACTTAGAAGATCTGTAATAACGGTTATTTTATAAAAAGAAGGTAAAGCAGATTACTTAATCCTAGAAAGTTACCGCCTTATTGCCTTAAAAAAACACCCTTAGCAAAATCCTAGGAAGGGTAATAACGGACTATATAGTAGACACGGCTAAGGAACACACCCTACTACTATAAAGCTAAATAGGTGCAAGAAAGAACCGCTTAATACTATTAGCACTTACGCTATTTACTACTACTATTAAATTTATATAGATGATGCGAATGGACTTCATAGTATTAATGCTTAGCCTAAATATTAGTGGTACCTATAACAATATACCCTATAAGCGCCTCCTATATATCTGTAAGAGTATATATATTGGATCCCGCCGCGCTTGCGACAAGTTCGCAAGCACTCCATATCTTTTGGCCTCTGTGGCGACGTAAGGGCGGGACACGTTACAATATCCTTAGGGCAAAGGGCTTCTTAGAATAGATTATATAATTTATTTAAGGGTTTATAGACCAGAAAGAGATATTACTAGTATTTAATAGATACTAGAGCCCCTCTATTATAGTTATAATAGAAATACTATAAGGATTACCCCTCTAGCCTATACTCTTCCTTTTCTTTATAAGTATCTTACTTAATTCCTTTAAGAAAGGGGCAATCTAGGGGATAGGCTTTATTAATAATATAAACCTAATTATATACGGGCTAATAGCCGTAGAGAATTATAGAATATTAGAGAAAGCCTATAATACCTATATAGAATGGGTAAGACGATATAGAGTCCAATTCTTACTAGAGAAATACTAGCTAATCTACTTTATAAGAAAACGCAACCAATCTATAGATCTTTAATATTTAATTTATATTTAAGGCTTTAGGGGTTAACTAGTTTAAGGCTTAAGAGTATTAGAAGTATAGGTAGATAGTAAGCTTTAATAGGGCGTATATGCGTTATAAGCGGCCTATAAGGGCTAGGTATAGTATACCGTAATATCTAGGATTATTAATTTTATATAGGGTCTATACTTTTAGAGGTTACGCCTTCTATATATAGTAGTTATCCGGCTAACTATAACGTATAGATCCAGTATTTAGGCTATAGGAGAAACTAAAAAAGGCCCTCCTAAATTACTCCTTAAACTACTCTAAAAGGTCTAAATAGCCTACCTCTAGAGTATAATAGGCGGGTATAAGCAAATGGTTATAGCACTGCTTAAAAAGGAAACTAATCCCCCCCCCCATAATTATATATTAAAGCCGCTATAATATAAAGGGTATAAAAGGAGCATAACTCTAACATTATAAAGTATATTAAGATACGCCTAAATAAACTATAGAGGGACCCTAGGGTGCCCTATTACGGCTCTAGCAGAAAACAGCAGAACTTAGCTAGTAGAACTTAATAGAACTTGCGGTTATATAACTAGAGGACCGTATAAAAGAACCCTACTTTAACTGGCGCTACTCTTCTTCTCCTTTCCTTTTTCTAGCTTTAGATCCTTATTTATAGACAATCCAATTATATAGGCTTGCATGCGTCCTTCTTGCTATGCTTATACCTTAATTAACTAAGTCGCTAATATTATCTAAAGCTTATACTACTCTTTCTTCCTAAGAAGGAACTTAAATATATCTACAAAACTATAAATAGGACAAGGACATAGAATAGGACCTAAAGGACATTACTAGGACTATAAGGACAGGACAGAACCCCAAAAACATAAAAGGAATATAAAAAAACCCTAAGAACTAGACATGTATAGACCAGAACCCCTAAAGAAATTACCCAGAATTACCTAATACCCTTACTACTATGCTAAGAAACATAGTAGCTGGTAAAGCTGCTATAGGACCCTTAAATACCTCTAATAGTAAAATAATTACTATTTTAACCCCCCAGGTAGAGCTTGCGGTAGCTATTACTAAAATGAAACAACAATAAGAGCTGCTTAAAGCTAGAGATACCCCTATATCTAATAATAAGCTATTATTAGATACCTAGAGACTTATTATAGTCCTATAGGCCCTATTCTAGCGCCTTAGCAAATCCTCTAAGGCCTATATAGCACTATTACGCTCTATAAAGGTTATAGACCCCCTATTACTTATAGATAGAACTAATCCTACCTTTAATAACTAGAAACTCTAATTATAAAATAAGCTTAAAGTTAATGCAGATTACTTTCCTACCCCTTAAGCTAGAATGGCCTATATCTTTGGCTATACTAGTAGGGATGCCTAAACGCACTTACGCCCGCAATACGCTAAGGACTTAGTAAACCCCTTTACCTCTAAAGAAAAAATAATTAACTACTTATCTTCTATTTATAAGGACCCCTTTGACGTGTAAAACGTCTACCTTAACTATAAAAGCCTAAATATAAAAATAATAGAGACCTTTTTAGCCTTTTAGACCCGTTTTTTACACCTAGCCGGCCAGGCCTAAATCCCCTAGGAAGATCTGCTACTAGACCTATTTAGTAAGCTTACCTTAGACCTATAGCAAGCTATACTGCTAGTCTTTGCTACTATATAGACGCTAAATGAACTAATAGACGAGTGCTTAGCTATTAATTAAGGCCTCTATTAAATTAAGGTATATATTAAGCGGTATAAAGCTAGGAACCCTTTAAACTAGACTATAAGCAATATAAAAACAGCTAATAGTGCCCTAGTACGGGCCGTAACTCCTATAGTACTAACTATTTAGCCTACTGTTAATCTAGTAGCTAGTTATATAGCTAGTTCTACCATAAGCCCAGTATAGACTTGGCCTATATACAGCAACCCCTATAGGTAAGCCCTTAGTAATTAAGGAGCTTACTTTTAATATAGCTAAAAAAAAACCACTTTATAAAAAACTGCCTAATAGCGGTAAAGATAAATAAAGTTCTATTAATTTAGGAGGATAGTTATCACGGAACCCGACCGTAGGGGCCTCTATAGGAGAACCCTATGCTCTTACGTACACCTCGCGTACACCTCGCGTACAGCTTATGTCAGCTACGCAAGGGTATATCACCTCCTTACGCCCTCGACCCTTACGGTCGATCGCGTAACGTCTTGTAGACTCCCTAAATACATACGCTTTATAGCCATTACCTACGTTCCGTGACATTACGTTGCGCCTTTTTCCTTACCGACGCTTAGCCTATAACCAATTCTACGTCTCCATAATACCGCAGACGCTGTTAGAAGCAGCGTGTCCACAAGTTACCTCACTTTGTACTCCTAAAGAATTAACAATAGTAAGATAAAATTCCTTACTAGCTACTATGTCAAACTTAAAGAACAACCTAATACCTATATTAAAACCACAACACCAATTAGTCCTAGGAGGATTTAATTTATTAGCCCAAGCCTTAACCCCTAAAGGGAAGCCTAGTAACTTAAAAGACTATAATAACTATAAGGGGGACATTAACAATGTCTTATCCTTTATTAACTATATAACTATAGATAAATAAGCTAAAGGGCTACTACCTATTAAGATTAAGATATAAGACGCCAAGATATTTATAAAAATAGTAGTATAAGAACCCAATAAATACTACTACCTTTTATAGAACTACTATCTAAAGCTTATATAAACTAAGATGCGTACTGCCCAAGATTATAATATTATTTAAGACCTATAAGCTTGTAAGGCGCTTGCTAACAACATATATTAAAAGATTAAAGATAACCTCTATGCGTCTAAACGCAACATCTAATAATTAAAGAAGGCCGAGATTATATTTATTACTACGGTTACTAAAAGAGAGGGTATAATTAAATACCTATAATCTTAGCTTAATGAGTATATTTATAATAATACTAGATACCTCTTTACTATATATAACGCCACCTAAGTCTCTATGCCCCTAATAACCTTACCTACTTAACGCTTAATGGAAGGTTAGCGCTAAGTAGCTTTACCTAACAAGAACCCCTACTATAGTAGTGGCGACAATAAAAGCTATAATAATTAAACCCAAACTACTACTATAGGGTCTAATATACGCTACCCTAATCCCCTAATCTTTAAGGGTAACTATAAGGAATATAGCTACTAGAAGATATAAATCCGTAAGAAACTAACCTAGAGCGCCTACCTTTTCTCTATAGAAAATACTAAGATTAGCTATATTATTAGACGAACAAAGGGCATCCCATTTAATAGGCTTTTTACTTAATAGGAAACTAGCAGTCCCTAAAAGTAGCAGTCCTACTAGGAAGTCCTTAATAACCTTAACTAAATATACCGCGACTATAACCTAGTGGCCACTAGTCAAACTAAACTACGTGCCCTAAAGGTAAGCCCTACTAAATTATTTAATGAGTTCTATGTTAAATTCTAGAAATATACCAGAGTTCTTACCTAAGATAATGCTAAAGACCAGGAAGATTTTCTTAAAAAAGTTACTTATTACCTTAGTCACGTAGCCGCTAGCCACAACTATAACAACGTTTATAATATAGTAGCAGCTCTATAAAAGATTAAACGATGGCTAAACTAGATTACTACTATAAACCCCTACCCAAAGATCTCCCTATAGAAGCCCTCTGGACCTACTAAACCACTAATACCTACTACCCTAAGTAATACTACTGGTCCAAATATTGACCTCTCTATACTAGCTTTCCCAAAGAAGCTACTAGATAGAGATCGTGAGCTACTTTAGAAGCTAAGGTATTGCTATAGATGCCGTTAAGAAGGCTGTTATAGCTGTAGCCCAAACTGCCCAATGGCTAGGTTTAGCAGCTGCCGTTAAATACCTAACCCTATACCCTAGACACTAAATACGTTATTATATACCGCTACTATATAAGACAAAGATGCAGTAATAGTAGTAGAATTAAATATAGAAGTGGAAAACGCAAAGTTCTAGCCCTAAGTCACAGGTTAGGACACTCTAACAATAGAGGGATCTATATATCGGCTTGCTTAGTAGATAGCTTAGTAAGAATAAAAGGATAGAAGTAAATAGTCTTACCTATAAAGGGAACTACTGCTAAAAAACAATATAAAATCTATTCTATAATTAACTATAGAGCTACTAATAAATTTATAGATACTTAATTTGTGCGTACTTATAACCTACTTACCTTACCCCTTACTAAAGCCCGCGCCCTACAACTTGCTAATAGTAGTTATACTACATAAAAGATTACCTATATGGCATAACTTTACCTAAATATAAATAGACACCAGGAGGAGCTTTAGGCCTATATTACACTACTTATAAACTACCCTATTATCCTTAAAATAAACTGGCTTAAATAATACAACCCCGCCATTAACTAGCAAAAGAGAGAAGTAACCTTTAACTCTAAATACTGTAGAGAGACTTGTTTAGTGCATGGCCTAGCCGCCTCTATCCACTCCCTAGGATATTAACCTAAGGAAAACCTTATTACCTTACCTATAACCAACTGCCACTATATAAGCGCCGCGGCCTTCTACTATATTGCACATAGGAAAAGCTAGACCGTTGCCGCAGCCTTCTAATTATAGCTATATAAGCTTAATAAAGATTAGGACCACATCCTCTATAGTAATAGGATAGATATAGTTAGCCTTCTAGAAAATAATGCCCCTACAAAACTCTACGGACTTTTACCCTTAGACTTTAAGAAGTTTATAAAGCTTAAAAAAGGACTTACTAATAAGAAACTCAGTAAGCTTCTCCCTAAGAGATACCATAACTTTATTAACGTGTGCTTATAAAAGAGCGTAGATATACTCCCCCCACATTAACCTAACAACTATACTATTAATATTAAATAAGGAAAAACGCCGCCCTATAAGAGATCCTACTTAATATTAAAAGACAAACTCCTAGTTATTAAAAAGTATATTAACGAGCACCTTAATAAAGGGGTTATTTATCCTAGCATATCCCTAGCAGCCGCCCCTATCCTCCTTACTAAAAAGCTAAAAGAAGGTATTTAATTCTATATTAACTATAGAGGACTTAATACTATTACAATTAAGAATTAATACCCTATACCGCTTATACGCAAGACCCTTAAATGGCTTAGCTAAGCCAAAATCTATACTAAGCTTAATATCATTACCGCCTTTAACCGCCTCCAAATACGGGAAGGTGCTAAATAGAAAACCGCATTTATATCGCGCTTTAGCCAATTTAAATACACTATTATACCTTTTAGCATAAATAACGGCCCAGGCAGCTTCTAAAGCTATATTAATAACGCCTTACAGGACTACCTTAACGACTTCTGCTCCGCGTACCTAGACGATATATTTATTTATAGCAACGACCCTTCTAAGTATACTAAGCACGTTTAAAAGGTCCTACAGCGCCTTAGAGATACAGGACTTTATATTAATTTAAAGAAGTGCGAATTCTTAGTTACAGAAGTAAAATACCTTAAACTAATTGTTACTACTAAGGGTGTCCATATAAACCCCAAAAAAGTATACACAATTACCGGATAGTAAACCCCTACCTATATTAAGGACGTATAAACCTTCCTCAGTTTTGCTAACTTCTATTAGAAATTTATATACAACTTCTTAGGTATTATAGCACTACTTATAGCAATAATATAAACAAAGGGCCTTTCTGTAAAAGAAAGAAAAATATATCTACGTTTTATCTAGACGACTAAATATAAGAAGGCGTTCCAAGACTTAAAAAATGCGTTTACCAAAGCACCTATCCTAGCTTACTTTATACTAGGATAATAACTCTATTTTAAGACCAACTTCTTAGACTATGTTAACACAGGCGTCCTCTTCTAGATAGGTAATAACGGTTTCCTCTACCTAGTCGCATTCTACTCATCTAAGCTTATACTATAAGAATGTAACTATAAGATCTATAATAAGGAACTTCTTATAATTATATAAGCGTTTAAGGAATTCTAACTAGAACTCTCCTTAGCAGAATCTAACTAGCCAACTAAGGTCCTTACGGATTATCGCAACCTTAAGTACTTTATAATTACGAAATAACTAAACTAACGCTAAGTACGTTAGAACGAGTTCCTCTCTAGTTTTAACTTTAAAATTATATATAGGCTAGGAATATAAGGCACTAAGCCTAATAGCCTAATATGCCGCTTATAAGACCTTTCTTAGTCTAAAGATAACCCCTATTATTAGTTCCAATAATAGACAATCCTAAAAGCACGGAACTTAGCCCTAGGTATACTACCTCCTTAGCTTTATACTATAGAACTAGAGTTAACCCTAGAAATTAATAAGCTTATTACTATAGTATATAACACCTCTATTAACCCATTACTGCATTAACTAATTGCCGTAAAGGTTGCTAGTACCTATATATTGCCTACTAACCTCTAAAGCTTAGGCCAGATTAATATAGCAGCCTTAGAAGTAAAAGAGAACAGGCTTTATTATAGAGGCCGTCTACTTATCCCTAACTTAGAAGACCTATAACAGCAACTAATCTAAATGGCCTATAACCTCCAGTTAAGCGGCCACCTAGGTAAAGGAGGGACCTATAAGCTCCTAAGCCGATACTACTTCTAGCCTAAAATAATAGACTTAGTTAAACACTTTATAGGCGCCTACTAGGGTTATAAGCATGCTAAAGCATTTCACATAAAGTACTAAGGACTACTATACCCTCTACTAGTACCTATACGCCAATGGGCAGATATTGCTATAGATTTTATTATTGACCTGCCGCCTTATAAACGACATGACTGAACCTATAAAAACATCCTTATAATAATATGTTGACTTATAAAAGAACGCCACTACATCCTAACTAAAGGCGTAGCTATTAGCAATATTGCTAATACCTTCCTCCACGAAGTCTACTAACTATATGGATTACCTAACTCTATCACGTCTAACTAAGGCACGCAATTTAACTCTAATATGTGGAGGCGGATCTGCCAATGCCTTAGTATCTCCATTAAGATGTCTATATCCTTCTACTATAAAACTGCTAGATAACCGGAAAACGCTAACGCTAATATAAAGGCGTATTTATAACAGGTAGTCGCCTATAGTTAAAACAACTAGGTAGACCACCTTCCGCTAGGTAAATTTGCAGTAAATAACTACGTCTTAGCTACTATAGAACTTACCCCGTTCTTTATAAATAAAGGTTATTACTTATAATCCAGTATAGAGCTACTAGAGCCTATTGACAAAAAACTGCCATAGAGAAAACGCCTTAAGATACTACTTGCCGATTAGTATATAGACCGTATAAAAGATCTACTTAACTACTATAAAGGAGAGATGGCCTAGGCCTAAATAAAGCAGGCTTACTTTGCTAACTATTACAGAACACTACTACCTAAGATGCATGTTGGCAACTAGGTATAGTTAGATACGCGCAATATCTTTATATAGAGGCCTATAAAGTCACTTAACTATAAGAACCTCAGCCCTTACTAATTAAATAAGTTATTAATAGAGGAGCCGTATATAAACTAGAGCTTCTACCTGCCTTAGCCACCTGTGGGATATAGCCTATGTTTTACCTATAGCTACTATACCTTTACTAGCCTAACCCTTTACTAGGATAAACACAGCCTAAACCCCCATTAATACTAATCTAAGATAAGAATAAGGACAAGAACTATAAGGAGTAGACCGTTAAACAAATTATTAACTCTAAATACTTTAGTAAAGGCAGAGGACGGCAGCTCTACTACAAAGCTACCTATATAGGATTTGACATAGGTCAGCCAGAATAGCAACTATAGGAAGACTTTAAGAATGTAAAAGATCTAATTAGCAATTTCCACTATATAAACCTACAGAAACTAGGCCTAAGCAGAGATTTCGTACCTAATCCCCTATAGGAGCCGTCACAGCTAAATTATTGTATATTACCGTCACGTGACTACTCTGATAAGATATTAAGGAACTTTAACTGCCGGTTAAAGTTGTTTAATTAGTTAGATTCTAAACGCTAAGGAAAAGCTAGCTAATTAGGATTTTCTATCCCTGGGATAGAAAATCGCTATTAGCTTGCTTACTACTAGCGCCTTAGTAACACCCTCGCACCTTATAAAGTCTCTAACAGTCTCCTTCCCCTCTATAGCCCAGTACCTTCGCATAGTAGCAACCTATAAGCTTTAAGTTAGAAGCACCTATACAAGTCCATTACACCTGTAACGATATTTCTTCTTCTAGATACCCCAAGCATTTCCCCCTATATATATATAGTAACCACAGCGTCGCTAGAGCTCCGCCTTAATAGGAGGGGGGGTAGTATTACGGAACCCAACCACAGGGGCCTCTATAGGAGAACCCCGTGCTCTTATATACACCTTACATACACCTTGCATATAGCTTATATCAGCTACGCAAGGGTATATCACCTCCTTACGCCATTGACCCTTGTGGTCAATTACGTAACGTCTTATAGACTCCCCAAATACATACGCTTTGTAGCCATTGCCCACGTTCCGTGACAATAGTATAAAGTTAAAAAAAGAGAAACCCTAGAGGAAGACTCCTCTCTAAGGTTAAAAGGGATTAATATATTATATATTAATCTAGGTTGGCTAGTTAGTAAAAGAAGCTGCACTATCCCTTATACTTTATTCCGCAATAGATATTAAGTTTTAACCTCTGCTTTAGCTAACTCTAAAGTAAATATCTTTACTTTAATAGATACCTAGTACACTATAAAGCTGGCTAACTTTTTAAATATGCCTCTTAAAGAACTACCTAAACTAATTACTATCTGTGGGTATAATAGATAAATAGGGCTACCTATTACAATTATCTTACAGATCTACCTCTGTATTAATAGATAATAATAGTACAATATCCCCTTCCTTATTATAGACCTTAAAGGCTACAATATAATCTTAGAAAGAAAATGGCTAGCCTATTTAGGGTTATAGCTTAATATATAGAATAGACAGCTTATCTGGCCTAAAACTATATCCCTAATACCTTTCTTTATAAAAGAAATTAGCATTATAATATAAAACCTTATACGGCCGTAGATAAATACTACTTATTAGGCTAATGCTATATAAAGGGACTAGGCTTTTAAAAAAGACGTATAGCTTAACCCGTAATAGATCTATATACTATGCTAAAAACCGATACCTTAGATAGTGTTATAGCTGGCGTTTACCACTAAAAGCAGACGGATAGAGAATAGCACCCTATTACTTACTATTTAAAGACTATAGTAGATACTAAGCTAAACTACCCAATTTATAACAAAGAAATACTGGCTATTATCTTTAGCTTTTAGTACTAGCGAGCCCAACTAAAAGGCACCCCTAAGTTTATTTAGGTAGTTTCTAATTATAAGGCCTTAGAATATTTTATAATAATAAAGGCCCTTATAGCCTAATAGGCGCGCTAGGCGGATACCTTATCTTAGTTTAACTTCCTAATTATATATAGGCTAGGCGCTACTAACTATATGGACGCTCTTATAAGGCGTAAATAGAATATAGATAACTAAATAGCTGTAAAGATCTTATTATAGACCTAGGCGCTACTATAACTAAAGCACCTTAACCCCTAAATACGGGCAGAACTAAATATAGACCCTTTGGATGCTAAAATATATCCTATTAACTCTATAGAACTTAACCTTATTAATAAACTGCTATAGGCAAACTATACGGCCCCTTCTTTATAGAAGTACCATAAAAAGATAAAGGATATTACTAGTCTATAGTCCTTTAAAAATGGACTGCTTAAGCATAAGAAACGGCTAGTAGTGGCTAAGGAATAGAACTTATAGACCTAGCTTATTGCGGAAGCGTATACTTAGGTCTCTACAGCCTACCCTAGAAAAAATAAGACCCGTAAAATTATTAGCGACTATTACTACTAGCCTAGAATGGTTATAGATATTAATTGCTATATATAAAACTATAATAACTGCTATAGGTCTATAATTCCACGAGATAAGACCCTAGGACTATTAAAACCACTCCTGTCACGGAGTAGGCACGAGCCGGGATACAATGCACTAAACGAGGTAGTAATTGAGAAGGCTACGTACACGTAACTATGCGTAGTTGATACAAAGACATTGGATAAAGAAGAAGAGTCTTTGTGTGCCAGGTACGGGTATAAATAGGGGCTGTAGGGGAACGTATGTAGGTGTCTCGGGACGAACGTGAGCACGGGTTAAGAACGTCAAAGACGCGCAGAGACGCGAGAACGAGTGAGTCCCGTGACAGTACCCCCCCCTTACTTCCGAGCTCCTGCAAGGCGTATCGTGTGTATACCAAAAAAAACCCATTATAGGAAAAAAAATTTGTCAGCCCTTCTCCGCCCTTCTACGTCCTGCGCTGCGCAGGCTCCGCCAGTTTAGTCCTTCTATGTTTTATTATTAGGCCACTAACTTCTTAGGCCTAAAGCATAGCCCAGCTTCTGTCGCCAGCTACACTCCTGTCCTTACTACTTGGAGACGCTTTACTAAAGCTTATATAGTCCCTTTCCTTGCTTCTAGCAGCTCTATAGTCTTCCCTTATTATCCTACTCTAGGTCCCCCTAAAAAATAGCCCTAATTTTTGGTATAAAACAGGCAATTTTGGTCCAAAATAGGCGTTTTTATGTGGTATTTATGGCTTATTTGGCAGTATAATACAGTCGGTACAGTGTTCATGGTTGTGGTATAGGTTGGTACAGTTCGTATATAGGCTCTTATTAGTGGCAGTATGGTGCTAGCGTTAGGTAGTAGTATAGTGCTAGCAATAGGTTTAGGTTCCGTAGGCAAATTGGCACGGAGCTTATTGGTTTAGGTAGTAGTATAATGCAGGCAATAGGGTTAGTCTAGAGAGCTATGCTCTATCTAGTAGGGTACCTAGGGAGTAAGGCTCTACCTAGTTGTGTTTAGGTTGTAGGCTTATTAGCACAACGGGTTATTAGGGTCGTTTTGTAGGCATATTGGCACGAGGTCTTGTTAATAGGTTTGGGCGGTAGTATAGTACTAGCATAGGGTCGTGTGGCTTAAGATAATCTAGGTATTAAATGCGGATGGCTCCAGCAGCAGCAGTACAATACTGGCGATAGGTTTGGGCGGTAGTATAGTACTAGCATAGGGTCGTGTGGCTTAAGATAATCTAGGTATTAAATGCGGATGGCTCCAGCAGCAGCAGTACAATACTAGCGATAGGTTTGGGCGGCTTAGGACTATTTAGTATTAGATGCAGAAAGCTTCGGCTATAGGTTTAGATAGTAGTAGTACAGTGCCAGTAACGGGGTTATCTTATAGATATATTAGAAGATCTTGTCGGTTCGCAGGGCAGGATAGTACAAGGCTTATTAGTTCGTAGGCGTATCAGCATAGGGACTTATTAGATTCGTACGGTAGTAACAAGGCCAGGTTAGTAGGACAGCAGTATAATGCCAGCGTTAGGGTTAGGGGTTATTATATAGTAGGGTATAAGCCACATAAGGTCAAACCAGAGGGCAGTAATATGCCTATTTAAAATTGGTGGCAGTACATGCTAGCGCAGGGTTAAGGTCCGTATGCAAATCGGCGCGGAGTCTTATTAACCAGTTTAGAACCCTAGCGTCCTAGTCTACCTGTAGCCAGCAGCTCCTGTTCCTACCCTATAGGCGTAGAAAGGCATACTCCGCAACCAGTAGCCTATAGGCCCACTAGGTGTGAAAAGGGATCCAATATAGTGTTATGGAGTAGGCATAAGCCGGGATACAATGCACTAAACGAGGTAGTAATTAAGAAGGCTACGTACACGTAACTATGCGTAGTTAATATAAAGACATTGGATAAAGAAGAAGAGTCTTTATGTGCCAGGTATGGGTATAAATAGGGGCTGTAGGGGAACGTGCGTAGGTGTCTCGGGACGAACGTGAGCACGGGTCAAGAACGTTAAAGACGCGCAGAGACGTGAGAACGAGTGAGTCCCGTGACAACTCCTAATACTAAAGCGCCCCTAGTAGTATATCTTTATAGATTTCTATAAGCTACCTATAGACCGTAACAGATATAATATGGCTATAGTTATAGTTAACCGCTTTAATAAGCGCCCGTTTTTAATTCCCTATTATAAGAATATTAATACTAAAGAAGCGGCCCAACTATATATCTACTACAGTCAAAACTGGTTAGTACGATACGACTTGTACGGCCAGCCGTATCGTTATACCAAAGGTATCGTTGTATTTAGTATTTGTATATCAAATACACCAAAATTCAAAATTAGGTAACGTATTTCACGGGTAAGCTGGTCAAACGGGTGAGCTGATCACTTCAAAAACATACCAAAAAATGGAAAAATCACACTTTAATATCTTAACAACCACTTAATAATAAATTTTAATAATTTAAATT
>Ga0307507_10003596_pt1 | contig 29515 bp, 6 predicted proteins | sample 7_EM_MG_FD_207223 | JGI IMG/M metagenome (GOLD analysis project Ga0307507, IMG submission 207223) | Populus trichocarpa ectomycorrhiza microbial communities from riparian zone in the Pacific Northwest, United States - 7_EM | ecosystem: Host-associated > Plants > Roots > Unclassified | place... | reverse complement strand
CCATACAAAGTTCTTGGCGCCCTTTTTGGGCGCCGCCAGTCCTTACTATCTCGAGGCTTCCTAATAGTATTTGACGAGAGCTTCGATAGAGCCTTCCTACGCCCCTTGTGCTGCACTTGAGTCTTTAAGCCCGCCTCTATACATGCTGAGCAGTTCTTCTGTTTATTCCAAAGCTTTACCAACTTATGATCCTCCGTCGGATACCATACTATATCATTGGTAGAGTACCGCGGGGGAGGTTCTTGGGTATAGGCCTTTCGCTTTCAAATTGAGCGCTCAAATAAGGCGTCGCGGAGGTCCCTCCTAAACTTCTTATGGCCATCATTACGACCAGCTCGGCGATCGGTAGGACGGTAGGAGGATAGCAGGTAGGAGTTGCCAAGGACTGTATCTAGTAGGAAGTGAAAGAGAGGCTTCCACGTCTTTCAATGCGTCCTCTGAGTGTTAAAATAGGACCGTAGCTGATCCGCGATATCCACGCCACCCATATACAGATTATAGTAGAAAATAAAGGTAGGAATGCGGAGTGTCTTAACTACCTTGTCGCCAAAGACTTTGCGAGTCATTCGGGCGCCAGTTTGGGTGATGGGAGGACGTCTTCGGTTAGTTTCCTTTGTTAATTGACCTGTGATGTATAACGTAGTTAGTATATGAGGCTCAAATAAGCTTATTTTAAGCCTCATTTTGGAAAGCTTTTTAGAGCATTACTTACCGTCATTAACCGTACTTATAAAAAGCACTACATTGGCATCCTTTTAGGCGAATTCCATAACCTAACCGTCTTTAGAAGTCGCTGCATATAGTGTGCCCCATTGTATTTGAGATGCGTAAGTCAATTTGATATCAGCGAGCCTCTGGTTAATTTGCTCTGTAGGAACTTTGACCTTTTTTTTACCTGCTGATTTGTTCACCAAAATATCGCCCTCCTCTCCTCCCTTCTTCTCACGCTCCGTTTTAGTTGTACGAATGGTTCCTGCACCTCCGATTCCAAGCTCTCGAAGTCGAGCAAGAAGCTTAACACTTGTAAATAGATTGTTGAGCTAAACGACGTGTTTTCCTGGAGGATAAAGAGGCTTATTTAACTCTACATCACGCTGAGTAAGCAAATTAAGGACTACTGCCTACGTCTTTGAAAAGCCTTCCTCCGTAAATGTCTTATCCAGATCAACTGGGCCCGCCTTATTACCTCTCGCGTGCCACAGCCAATCAAGTATATAGCCCTCATTCGCTAGGACCCATATTTTAAAGCCTTTAGGTGTTGGTTTGGTAGGAATATTAACGATTTCGGGGGCACGGCCCATAAAGCGTTCAATCGTTTCGTCGACCGCAAGGTAGGCGCCAGGCCTGTAGAGCTTCCTGTAAGTAAGCCGAATGTGTTTAGCAAGCTTATTAACCCTATTGAATATAGATCGTGGTGTAGGATTATTATCTGGCCATAGTTCTGTGCACTAAAAGTAGCGATCAAGCTGTTCAAAGCGAGTCCGACTTATGTATTTCTTGACAATATGTTCTGAACCAGTAGTGTCTAAAGAACCCCAGTAATCCTCGATGGACGATTTGTGTATAAGGCCCATATGAATAAGTACACCAAAATACGCCCAGAGTTCTTCTTTGCATGTTGGCTGCTATAGGCGGGCCCTTTCATCTACATTATTTGACGGGTGCAGCTCTGCGTACTTATTCGTCCACTCTACTAGCTTATCCATAATCTCGTCAGTAAAGAATTGACTGAATATAGCAAACGGATCGTTTTGATCAAGCGTAGGAGGTAGATTTGGGGTGCCGTGGTCGTCGAAATCGTCAATATGCAGAGGCTCGAAATCGGGCAGCTCCCATGGCTCGGGGGGTGGTTTTTTAGCAACCCGGTTTGGTGGAACTTTGTATTGAGTCGGTTGAACAAGATCTATATCATTGGAAGTACGATTAGAAGGCATGGTTGATGGTAATTAATTGATCAAATCTATAGAGGCTATACGCGTTGTTTTGATTCTGGTGTTCAAGCACGGACCAACTTCTCGTAGGACGCCGGCGGGTTAAGGGATAGGTGGTTTAAGAAAACTAGGGCCCTTATTAATTGTAAATACTAGGTCTTAGTATAGCGAACTAAGAGGAACTACTATAGTAGGTAGGACGTAATTATATTAAGAAAGGAACTCCTACCCCCGCTAATTAATAAGGATTACTAGAAAGATATAGATTAAAGGGACGCACTACTAGACCTAGAGCCTAGGCCTACCCCCTAGCGTATTCTTAAACGTATAGTCGCGATTAGCTAACTCTAAGAGAAGAAGTCCTCTACTAAAATTAAGCCGGAGGGACAGGCTAAGCTAAAGCAAGCCAAGCGGGCCTTGTACGACTATAAGCATACTTGGAAGATTAATACCTAAAACGCGATTAGGAAAATGGAAGACTAGCTTTACCCTAAGCCAGCTCTACCGTTAAAGCTAAGAAGGACTGCTATCCGCTGCTATTAATTAAGGAGATGTTGATAAGGCTATTAAGAGCTAAAATCTTTACTAAGCTAGATGTTTGGCAGGCTTTCTACCGTATACGGCTAAAGGAAGAGATAGAGGAGTTGACTACCTTCTATATAAGGTACGGATCGTATAAGTATTATATCCTACCCTTTGGACTATATAACGGCCCTATATCCTTCTAGAGGTTTATTAATAGCGTCCTTTTTAACTACTTAGATGATTTTTATATAGCCTATATAGACAACATCCTAATCTATTTAGACGACCTGTTAAAGCACAAGATCCACGTTAAGAAGGTCCTGTAGAGGCTTTAAGAGGTAGGCCTATAAGCGGATATTAAGAAGAGCAAGTTTAGCGTTACTAAGATGAAGTTCTTAGGCTTTATTATTAGTATTAATGGGATTGCCATAGACACTAATAAGCTAGCTACAATTAGAGATTAGGAGCCCCCTACCTCTATAAAAGGAGTGTAATCCTTTCTAGGGTTCTACAACTTCTATTAGGCCTTCTTAAAGGATTACGGCTAAGTTGTATAACCGCTTAGTAAGCTTATAAAGAAGGAAGCATCGTACCCGCTAGGGGAGGAAGAGCTTAAAGCCTTTAAGTAAGTTAAGGCCCTTATACTATTAGGTAGTGTAATAAAGCACTACTTACCATTTTAAGATACTTATGTGGAGACTAATGTGAGTGATGGAGTAGTAGCTGGGGTGCTAAACTAGCTGTAAGACGATAAGACCTAGAAGCCAGTAGCCTTCTTTTTAAAGATAATGTTCCCTAAAGAGATGTGGTATAAGATCCATAATAAAGAGATGCTAGCAGTGATAAGAGGCCTATGGGAATAGCAAGGTTACCTTATTGGCCTCTAGCGTATACCCTTTACAGTAATTACGGACTATTAAGCCCTTAAGTACTTTATAACTAAGAGGCTGTTAAATCTATGGTAGGCCCGCTAGGTAGACCTACTAGCTAATTTCTATATGCGAATTACCTATAGGCCAGGCACGGCGAATATAGTAGCTAATACCCTATTATAAAAGCAAGAGGACCTAAAGACGCAGAAAGAGAAGGACATAGCCGTACGTACTATATATTTAATTAACCCCGCCCTTATAATTGCTGTACTAGAAGTAACCTCTAAGGACCCCCTAGTTGCAGTAAATCGCAAATAGTAGCTATATAAGCTAGTTAATTAGATACTCTAGGCTAATTAAACTAGTAAGTTGCTAGTAGGGCTATGTTAGCTAGCCAAGTAAGACTAGAAGGGCTGGAAGCTCTAAGAAGGACTACTTACCTACTTTGGCAAGCTAATGGTCCCTAATACTAACTGCCTCCGTACCTACCTTATTGCAGAGGTATACTCTTACTAGGTAACCGCTTACCTAGGCAAGACAAAGACTAGGAAACTTGTAGTAGACTAATACTATTAGCCAGGACTACCCTTAGACTGCAATACCTATATAAGAAACTATAGGGCCTATAGGAGGACCTATATACCCTAGGACAAAACCCTAGGCCTACTATACCCCCTACTAATTAGTAAACGCTGCTAGTAGCATATCTCTTTTAATTTTAAGTCCTTTCTAATGGATAAAAAGGGCTTTAATAACGTCTTTATAGTTATTAATTAACTAGGTAAGAGAGCCTTCTTACTACCCTGCTATAAAACTACTACTATATCTAATATAGCAAACCTATACTACCAACACGTCTGGCGTGTATATGGCCTCTTAGAGACGGTTATATTAGATTAAGAACTCTAATTTATTTTAGCCTTTATAGACGAGCTATATAAACTAACTGGTGTTAAGTAAAAGCTCTCTATATTTAGTTACCTATAAACTAATGGTAATATAGAGGTACTAAACTAGTACATTAACTAATGCTTAAGGCCCTTTATTAACTACTACTAGGACAATTAGTTAGAGCTCCTCCCCTATATAGACTTTATATAGACAATCTTACCGCACAAATCTACTGGCTTTATACCATATAAGCTAGAGCTAGGATTTAAGCTAAGGCTTTACTTTAACTGGGAGGAATATATATAAGTAACCTTAATACCTTATAAGAAGCTGACATAATAAGAAGCTTAGGCTTTTGTACATAGGACCTGGGACGTAGTTAAATGGGTAAAAGACAACCTGGCGAAGGCCTAAGAGCGGTAGATAAGGCAAGCTAATAGGCACCATTGTAAACTAGACTTTGGAGTAGGTGATCGAGTATATATTACTAGGAAGGGCTGGGCTACCAACTAACCGAGTATTAAGCTAGATAGATAGCTTATAGGGTCCTATAAGATTCTAGGCATAAAAGGACACTTATATATTATTAACCTACCCCTAAACATAAAGATGTTAAACGTCTTCTATACTAATTAACTATAAAAGGACCTAGATAACCCCCTACTGGGCTAAAATAGGGAGCTAGAGGAGCCAATCCTAATTAATGGCGAGCTGGAGTACGAGATTAATAAGATCCTTGCTAATAGAACCTACTACGGAAGGCTATAGTATAAAGTTAACTAGGTAGGCCATGACCTAGACGACACCTGGTATAACGTAGACAGCTTTATTAGCGCCCCCTATAAGATTAAGGCGTTCTATAATAAGAGACCCTATAATACCGGACCACCCGTATAGCTATTGCAATGGCTAGAGGCGTATTATAAGGACGTAGATTTAGAGCCCTTGGAGGAAGACAATAAAGCAGAGAAGAATGGAAGGGTAAGACGGATAAGGAGAGCCTGACTACGAGGATTGAGGGCGATCCTCCTAGCTTAAAGGGGGGTGATGTGACGGTTCGTCTATATAGCTACTATTGAGGCATTGTTGGTCACGGATTAACGTTGCCCTAACGTTGCCCCGACGACCGAATATGTACATAGTCGTCTACCGCGCCCCTTTCTTTGAGCCCTTACCTTAGTCTACTTATAATATAGCCCCTTATTGTTACCTGATCTATTGGACCGCTCCCATAGGAAGCTAGCCGTGACATTAACTTTTAATACTAAATTCGGCTTCAATATCAATTCCAATACGGCCTTATATTGATATTGAATACTAATAAAAGGCCTAATAGTAGTGGGAGAAAATATATAATAACTATTAAAAGATTAAACTGCTGAATATATATAGCAATTAAGCAATTAAAGACTTTCTAATAGTAGTAGAGCTAGTATTACTAAATTAGGCCTTAATATAGAGGGTTAAATTAATAAATATAATTAGGCTAGTGACTACGTATAGGGATGCATATAATACTTTTATTAGTTATATAGGTTATAATTAACGTGGTTCACAAGCGAGCTGCGCACCTCAAAACTCACCAAAAATTAGAAAAATCGCATTTTAATATCTCGACAACCACTTAATAATAAATTCTAATAATTTGGATTTAGGCTTTTATATATACTCTATAGCTTCTATTAAGGTTATACGGTAAATAGTTGAGTAGTTTTTAAGATATTAAAATTTGGGGGCTAAAATAAGGCAAAATTACTATATCTTACTATATCTTAAAAACTACTTAATAATTTACTACAAAAATTTAATAGAAGTTATAAAGTATATATAAAAGCCTAAATCCAAATTATTAGAATTTATTATTAAGTGGTTGTCGAGATATTAAAATGCGATTTTTCTAATTTTTGGTAAGTTTTGAGGTGCGCAGCTCGCTTGTATTCGCAGCTCGCTTGTGAACCACGTTACTATATAATCTAATTAATTATAATCAAAATCAATCTTTTGATTATGATTATATGTTTATAATTAATATAATTACCTGTGGTAAGAACAGGTAGGAATAGAATATGGTAATAACACTTTGGTGTTAAGAGTTGTTTATTGATTTTCCTACTATATGGTCGGCATTAACCAAAAAGCGCCGAGCCTGCTGTTTTACATACAAAAAACGTCCGTGCGGGCTCTTAGGGAGGGTTGTTGTATCCCATGCACTGCTAAACGCGCTGCCGGGCACCGTGCACTAGGAACAATAGTTGATCCGGCCCCGGAACACCAAAATTAGGTTTAGTTCACCGCTTTCCACCAAAACTTTTGGTGTTCTTAGGCCGGATCAACCATTATTCCCAGTGCACGGTGCCCGGCAGCGCGTTTAGCAGTGCATGGGATACGCGTCGACGCGTATCTTATCTGGAGCTCCTTTTTAATCAACACCTACCAACCATGCCTGCGCAAGCCTCCACCCAGAAGCGACCACGAGAAGAAGAAACCGACACTATTTCCCCCTTAGCGATCACGATTCGCGTAAGTTTGAGCGTCTCTTAGGCCAAGATCACTCTAATCCTAATTAGGAAATTAGTGTATAATTAATATAATCAATATAATCAATCAGAATCAGGTGTGGTGATTTTATAAGAATTAAAATCTATGGCCTGATTATGATTGCACTGATTATATGCATCCCTGACTACGTAATATCTATATATTAACTGGTCGATATATATCGGAGCTATTAATAACTAAAGACTGCCTAGTAGGAGAACAAAGCTTAATTTAGCGCTAATGCAGTGAGCTTTAAGGGAGAGCTAGCTAACAAGCCTAATAGAAGCCTAAGTTGTTAAAGAAAGACAGAAGGAGGGAGTTAAGAGAGCCATGTATATACGGCGGACGTTACCCTAGTGCTTTTATTAGTATTTGGTATTAATTAGTGATATTAAATATTAAATATTAAACGTTTAATATCAATATTAATACGATATGTTTAATACTAAAAGATATTAAATATTAAAGATTTTTAGAGTTAAGGTGGTAAAAATAAGGTAGATATATTAGTAAATAACTCTTAGGCCTCCTTGTAATACATATATATTTTAGATTTGTTAGGTAAACCTATATAAAGTAAAAATTATTAAGTATTTATTTATTGATCTTACACCGATTTAGCTCTATGGCCATGCGGTACTCCTATTTTACATAATGGGAAAACCCGATACGGGACAAAAAACCCCCTCCTCGGCCTGTTATACACTCTCTGCCGTCTACTTCGCAGCCTATAAGTATTGAAAAGGCGTCTGCAGACGCCTACTCCTTCTATTTGGTAAGCCTCTCACCTAGCTAGCCTACTTACTCCCCTTTCTTTCTCTTCCTCCTCTTGCAGGAGCTCCTCCGTATAGTGGAACTGCGGTAGGACCCGCAGTTGTAGGAACCATCTTACGAGCCATTTCGCTTCCTTGGCCGTACTAGCTAGTTTTTTAACCTCTAGGTGGCCTACCGCTAGCCCTTACCTCTGCTCTGCGAACCGGGGGCAGTAGGCTATAATATATGACGCCGTCTCTTCGGCTTGGCCGCACTGGTATATAGGGGAGGGAAAGTCTGGTACCCTAGCCTTATTTAGGAAGGCCGCTAGCCCTATCCATCCCGTCCATATCTGCGTTAAAACTGAGCTTTCTGCTTTCTTAAGCTCCTTATATATCTTTAGCGGTTCTTCTAACAGTGGCCCTACCCCTATAAGTCCCTATTTTGGCCGATTAGCTCCCCATCTTCTCTTCTAGCTTACTAGAAGCGGCATCTCTGTCCTTTATTTTTACTGCCTCCACTCCTCTACCTACTAGGTCCGTTTCTCTCCCTCTATATATATATTTCCGTTTTGGTTTTGACCCCGTCTTTATCTTTATCTTTGGGCTAGTTTCCCCTATATCTATACATAAGCCTCCGTAACTAACTTTTCTTTATGCCTAAACCTAAAGTTTGCAAGTCTTTCATTTAGGTAGAGATCTAGCGGGGGTATAGAGGTTTCAGTTTCGAGAACTAAGGTAGGAGTTGCCTTATATACCCCTACTATTGCTCTTAGGCACTTATTTTGAATCTTAGCTAGCTTTACAGCTAGGCCCACAGATTTAGTGCTTTTAGGACCTTTAATTGGGGTAGGCGTGTACTAGATTACTACTCCGTAGGCAATAGTAGGCCAGATTACGGCGTTGTAGATCTACCTTGCCTGTATAAAGGTAGCTCCCTATATTAAGGCTGTTGTCCGCAGTAGGGCGTTCATATGTGTTTTCATCTTCTTTTGTATCTCCTTTATATATGCCCCCTAGTTTAGCCGTGGGTTAAGCCAGACACCTAAAATACGCATTAAGGCCTTAGGCTTAGTCTCTACCCCTAATAGGGGGAGAGGGGCCTGTATATTAAACTGCTTTAGGTTCCAGGATAGATGCATAAGCTTATACTTCTTTAGGGCGAAGCTAGCGCTATAGCGGCGCGCCCAGTTAAGACAGCGGTTATAGCCACGCATTAGGATCTAGCAGTTTTCCTCCGTAGACGGACCGTACGTAAGTAAGTTAGTATTATCTATAAATGCACTAGCGCTTAGTCTCTCCTGCGGGTTATTACAGAGGTCTAGTAGCTCTGCTATATAGAAGAGAAATAGGATAGGTAAGAGGGGAGACCCCTACGGGATGCCTGCGGATATTGGGAACTCCTCTATTTCCCAATCTAAGAGTACTAGCGTTATAGATCTGTCTGTTATAAAGGTTTCTATCTAGGCAGCTAGCTCCTCTAGGATCCCCTTTACCCATAGTACGTGCTATAGGCGCTTTTGTACTACCCTATTAAAGGCTCCAGTAATATTAAGGGAGAGTAGTAACGCCATATTGCCTGTTATTTGCTAAACTGTCTGTACTTGGTTGACTAAGAGGTCTAGGGCTGTCTCTATTAATCGCTTCTCCTGGGCTCCTATCTGGTGGGCTGGTAGCATATTATACTCTTCCGCTATACAATATATCTATTCTACCGTAACTACTTCTATAACTTTACCTACTGTACTTAGTAGGGCTATAGGTCTCTAGGCGTTTAGTAGTAAGTAGTTATCTTTTCCTTGCTTCCTAATAGCGACCATACGGGCTTGGCGGAATTTTTTTGGCTAGTACGCCTTCTCCTAATAGGCCTTTATTAGGGCCGCTATTACTTTAGCAAACGGCTGTCCTAACGCCTTAAGGAAGGCGTTTGGGATACCATCAGCCCTAGGGGCGCTATACGGGAGGCGGTCTTTTATTACCCTCTACACATTATCCTTATTAATATACGGGAGCTGTTCTGCGGGTAGGGGGTACTGGTACCCCTCTATATCGCTTATATTGGCTTTGGGTTCTTGGGGGAAAAACCTTTCCTAGAGTAAGTTGGCCTTCCCTTGCATTATATCTGCTACCTAAATTGTTTCTTTATTTCTTACTTTCCGTAGCAACGGGATTACGGGCGGTTTAGGTAGTAGGTAGCTGCGCTCTCTTGCCTAATAGACTAGCTTCTAGATGCTATTTGGCTTAGTCACGGCCTTATAAATGCTTTATTAAAACTGCGCTGTTTTTACTCTCCGGATTACATTCTTCTTATATAGGTTAATTATCTATAGCTCTTCTATTAAGACCCCCTACTGCCTTGCTACCCTAGCTACCTATACCTCCTCCTCTACGTCCTGCGTCCACTAGGGGTAGGAGTAGCCTACTATATCCTTAGCTGCCGGTACTATTCTCTTAACTAGGCCCTCTAGGAACTCTAAAAGGTTAGTTATATAGTCTTTAATTTCCTTAGCCGTGGCAAGGGCGCCTAGTTGCGGGAGGTACTCTATGCCTACTACAACCCCGTCTCGATCTATCTTTTTCCAGTTACGGCGCTGCTGCCGTTGCTGCTGGCTTTGCGGAGGCGACTCTAGGGCAAGAAGTGTTGTGATTAGATAGTGGTCTGAGCCGCTTTTAAGCTAGTTGTCTTTTTTGCAGCTTATAAGGTGCTGTGCTATATTTGCTAATCTAAATGCTAGGTTAATTGTACTTATGGCCTCTCTAGCCTCCCATGTTTCTACTCCTAGTGGGGTAAGAAGCTGTAGGTATACTTTATAGGTAACGCAGATAAGGTCATCCGCCATATTATATTGCTTAAGGCACTGCGGTCCACCCTAGATAGGGTAGTATAGGTTAAAGTCTCCTATAACTATATGCTCTCCTGGCTCGTTAAGTAGCTATAGAAGGTAGTAAATAGGCGACTCCTAATTTACTATTTTAAGTCCTCCCAGGCCGGCCGAGTAGACATTATAAATATGCACTATATAGTTTCCGGTTTATAGTGTAAGGGAGGCTATATCTAGGCGAGGGTACTAGACTAACCACTTTAATATTAGGATTCGCCTACTTATTAAGAAGCACGCGCGGCTTCTAAAGCACCTTAGGTAGGCTGGCCAGTAACCATAGCTACTTAGGCAGTGTGTTGCGTTTACTTATTAGTTCTGCCACGGTTCTTATATTACTAGAATTTCGTACCCCTACCGCGTTACTTCTGTAATAAACGGCATTATTACCTTATCTTTACTTTTCTGCACGTTATACTGTATAACTTAAAGTGTATTTATAGTTCTTTATTATTCTATATAAGGTATACTGCAATGTCCTAATTGTTCTAGGCGGCCCACGGCCTATTTAGCGGTCTGCCTATTGGATTTCTTAAACCCCTTATAGAGACGCTGCGGCCGCGCTTCCTAGTAACTATACTAGTAGGCCTAACCTGCCCTACCTGGATTCCTTCTATGCGTAACTGCTCCTCTAGTCCCTACGTGCTTGGGATTAAAACCGACCCATAGGAGCTTATTAGGGCGCTGCTCTATGTGGTGCTGTTAAGTGTACTACTAGGGGTACTGCCAGCGCGGTTAAGTGGCGGGTAGGAGGATATACTGCTTATAGAGCTTGCATACCGTTTTGGTTTTATTATATATACTAGGCGGGCCCTGTTTGCCTACTTACTTTATACTTTATATCTGCTCAACCAAGCCGGGTGGCTTAGGTTATAGTTTGCGTATTAGTGTTTTATAGGGTTGTTATAAAAGCCGTAGGATTTATTATTGTGTCCTAGCGCCGCGTAAAGTCCGTATTTCTTTTAGCTGCTGCAGAATTGGGCTGTATGGCTATACTTTTAACAGTTATAGCATTAAGTAACCCGGTAGTCCCTATAATAAAGTTCGCAATCCTTTAGCTTACTCTAAAAAAGGAGCCCTTTATCTATAAGCGTGTTTGCTTATTTAGGGGTCGCTACGTTAATAATAAGGTATATAGTTGTTTTCCCTAGCCATAAGGGCTTCTTCGGCCACTATATATGGAGGATTTTAATTTTATTGCTAAGATATCTATTCTGCCCTAGTATTTGGCGGATTGCTTTGTTCTATTTACTGCAGTTTACTAATATAATTCTCATCCTATAGACTATAATAGGGAACTTCCTGCGGTTTACTTTTGCCGTTAGACTAATAGCGGAGAGCTATCTATTATCCCGCTCTAGTTGTTCCTTTGTCTGGGCAGTATCCGCTGTTATTATAATGTCTCCGCTTGGTAGCTTCCTCCCTGCTAATACCTTGCCTATAATCTCTAGGCTCCTACTCTTGTTAATCTCTTCTACGATCTGGCTAATTAGGCGGTTGTGGTCCTGTAAAAACGCGCCTGGGTTTATATAACGAGTTCGCGGGTTAGACGTATAGGGACTTTACAGACCAGCTATAGGCCTATCTAGGGAGGGAGGCCTGCCTATAAAGCTACGGCATAGGTTGTTGGCGCTAGAGGCTTTACTGGCTGGTTTTATTTTTTAATTAAGTCCGCAACGGCTTCCGTAAGCTTTTAAATATAATCGTTATTGGCCGTAACTTGTGGAGGTAAGCAGAGCTTGCCAGCCTCTACCTTAAGCTTCTCCCAAAGCTTAAGTTCTTTGCTATTTAGAAGGAGTAGGTTATCTAGTTTTTAAATCAGCTTCGCCACCTTTTGTTGCGGTGGCTCTGTGGGTACGGGCTGCGATGCTAGTGCCTCGCGTACTGCTGCACCCTGTGATGCCTGCGACCTCGCAGCAGACCCCTGCGGGCTCATTGCGGGTAGTACGCAGCTTCGAAGGTGTATTCGGACGTGTAGACGCGTAAAAATGACGTGTTCTGAGCGTGTTTGTGACTTTTAACTTTTGGGCGATGTGTGTAATGATATAAATTATTAAGTATTAAATTAGATCTTACAAGACATTGCGTATAACATCGTTTAATTTTAACAATTTTTATAACTCCCTATACACCCACCCTTTAATTAACGCTATGCCTCCCTTATCTACTATTATAATTAAGGACAATAATACTTCCTCCTTTGCTATTTCTAAGCTTAATTTTAATTAGTTTAACAACTATAGTAACGCGTTAAGCGACTCTATACTAAATATACCACCTATAACTACCCCTAAGTCGCCTTATAAAAGGCATAGATTAGCTACTTCTACTTAGCAGCTTAACCGTAATCCTCTTCTTTATAAATCTATTTATAACGGCAAGAATTAAATATGGTACTGTTTAATATACGAATAAAACTCTGGCTTATTAATATCTGTTTACGCCCACCTAGTATATTATTAGGGAGTATAAATATTAAATATATGGAGTGCTTAAAGAGCTAGCTATAAAGTAATATTACCGCTAGGGGGAGGCTTATGGTAATAAATGTAGTATAAAAGGCTTTTGAGCTTTTAGCGGGATCTAAAAAGCAGCCAATATTTACTACACCACGCTAAGGATTATAAAGGTGACGATAGTAGTAAGAGGGCGGTCGTAAGAGAGTAGCTATTTTAAAGCTCTACCAGAGCCTAGGGGCGTGGAGCGTTTTTTTAATTAAAACACTATGCTAAGACTGTACTATATTTAATATTCAATATCTTTTTAGTATTGAATTACTATTTAATATTAATATCAATACGGCCTTATACTGATATTGAATACTAATAAAAGCACTGCGTTACCCCTACTGTATTTATTGGTATTTAAATAAGGTTAATTAACCAAGCTAGTGGAAACTAACTAAGTTAGTTTAGAAAATAGTTAATTAGAGGATCGCTAATGCGTTACTATAACTAAAGGCTAAAATAAAAAGAGTATAAAAGTCAGCTCTGCAAGATAAGAAGTTGGAAGACGTTGGTAAGGAAGCTCTAGAAAAGGAAGCTATATAGAACCCAGACGGAAATCAAAAGGAAGACTATAGTGTGGAAGGGTACAGTGTCCCTCAGATAGGAAAGTCATGGTGCTATCTATCAGTCAGTTAGTCTCTCTGTCGGTAATAAAGAAAGAAAAGAATGTATTTCCGGTAACTGGTAGGGTCGTGATGATATGTAAGGAAGAGGGAAGCCGGAGGCTTTATAAATATAGGAAAATGCCAAGATAGTAGGCGACGTCCAATCTACACCACCACAATAGTACCTTTACTGTATACTAAGTAGGCGCCTATAAAGTAGACACTAGCTATAAGCTACGCGATAGCGTTATTTTTAATAATAAAACCACTCTATACGTTATTTTTAATAATAAAACCACTCTACACGTTATTAACGATCAATTAAGATTCGTCAACGAGCTCCGACTGAGTAATAACTTTATATACGTTGGAACGGGCCTAGATTTAATTAAGGGCATAGAAACGGCAGCGATTATAATCTAGACGCCATTAGGTCCTAGGAAGATCTTTTTAGCTAATGCAGTATATGTACCGGCATTCCATACGAATTTGGCCTGTTTAAAGAAATTTAATAAAAGGAATATATGGTGGGACAATGAAAAGAATCTACTGTATCATAAAAACGACCATGAGACGTTTGCCTTTTGCGAAAGCCATTGCAATCGATCGACGCTTGAGTATAACGAGCCGCGACCAAGGACCCCAAGCAAGGAACCGCGAGACCCTCTTCCTGATTAGAAAGAGCTTCAGGAAGAGCTTGACGAGACGTTAGATGAGGAGGACAAGACGGCAGTGATCTACTTGGACTGGAGTGGAGTGGATTTGGGATCAAATCCACTCCGGTCTAAATTACTTTAGGCTTAGCTTCTTCCTAGTCTGGCTAAATACTTGCTTAAGGAGGTATAGCTTTGCATTGGATTTAATACGAGGCGATTTTGGATCCAGTCCAAGTAGATCACTAACGAGACGTTATATAAAGAGGACGAGACTGTAGATAAAAATCGAGAGGATATCGGTGGAAGTTAATAGGTAGATTCTGGTGGAAATTAAGATTAAACGACCGATTAAGAAGAGTTCGCTCCTTAAGATAATAACGTAATCAGCCCATAAACCTTAAAGGACGATTCCTTACTAGACCTACCTACCCTAGATAAGACCCTAGAACCTTATATCCCTCCTACAGCTGCTCCAACACCGGAACCGACATTAGAACCTACCCCAGTAGGGCCTTCCGGGCATTTAATACAAAGAATGACGCGTCCAGAGACGCGTGAGATCCACGATGATATTAATAATATCAATATTATAGAAGGCAGAAGGATCGTCTATGTTAACAATATTATAACAATCTGCTGTAGAGAGAACTTACCAAATCTTTAACCCCTTAAGGAAGATCTAATAAGGAAGCCCAAGAAAGGAAGGATTAAGACGACTTTTTAAGAAAGGTAAGAGGATATAGAGTATAGTCGACTTAATACCATGCCAAGACCCGCAATACAGCTTTGACCTATGGGGGCTCAAAGCTGGGGGGTGTCTCGATTTAGGTTGGATTTAGCCTATTACCCTATCTTTATTCCTATTTTAGTTATACTACTATCCCTATTTTAGTTATATACCCCCTACCTTATATATAAATAGTTTCTTTTCTTTATAGTTTAAATAGACAGAGTCTTTATTCTTTACTTATAATTGGTGCACGGACTACTAATTGACAGATACCTAAGTATGGAGTAAAGATGTTTATAATCCGCTCTCTATTAAGAGCTCTGAACGCCGCTCTCTTATACTCTAATAATTAGGACATCGCTTTCTAGGCCCTTTAGGTATTAGCTCCTTATTTAACTTAAGCTGTGGTACTTGCTAGTTTCTCCTATTAATATAATCTAGCATAAAAAGGAATTTACCACCTGTATTGGAAGGATTGATGAACTATAGTAGTTATGGCAACCTGCCATTTCCATGCTAGATAATGGAAGTGATTAGTCCTTATATTATATATTTCTCCGGTCTCGGTTACTCCCTATCTAGTAGATATGGAAATAGAATGTGGCTTCTGCTTGCTTAGCTTTAGCTATCCAAAAATTAATTATCCCGTGCGCGTTAAATTGGCATATAATTGCTATCTCTTTTAGCTCTAATCTCCTCTATAATATAGTAAGAGCCTTATACACGGCTCTAAACTAATTAAAATATATATAATATATGTCTATACGGGCTTATAGAAAGGCTAGTATATATAACGCATTATAAGTACACTTCCCTTACCTTTTTATCCGTTAATCTATCCTAATACTTCTTACCCACTTCCTAAGCTATGCCCCTCCTAGTTAACACCCATAGCCTAGCTGTTGGAAAATAAGCCCGCAACGATATTACGTAATAAGACTTGTGGAGAAACCTCTTGGCAGGAATCTGACTAATTAGACAACTTCGACCGGCGGTCGAAGTTCCTTAAAATCTCTTTAACCACCTATATAGAAAATAAGTAATATATAGAGTTTTAGCCCTATAACCTATATTTTAATAGGTTATAAGCCCGGGTTTACGCCTAATAAGCTAAATCTAATTGCCTTACTATTATTACGATAATTGCTATCGCAATATTACTACATGGGCGTAAAAAATTGGTAAATGTTTACCTAACTTATAACGCCAAAAACTTATAATAAGAGGATCCTACTAAGAACGAGCCTAATATAGTTTATAATAAATAGCGGCGCTAGAGGCTTAGGAGGACCTTTTATTTAGTAGATAATATTGCTATTGTTATTATAGAATGGTAGAGTTTTAAGAATAAAGCTTTATAATAACCGTATTAGTAGCGGATTAGAAGAAGCTTATTAAAACTGCCTATACTAGCTAAGGAATATATTAAGTTAAAACCTATACTATATAAATACTCCTTATAAAGGAAACAAATCTAATAATATTATCTTAATAAGGCCTATAAACTGCCTACTATAAACTACCTATAAGCCTCGCTAATATAAGTAATGAATATACCGCCTAAGCCTCTATTTAAAAGCTTGTTAGACAGGAAAACTGCTAATATTTAGTATTAACGTATAAAACTACCTCAATTTAAAAATATTAAGTAGGTTCTTAACGACCTACTATAGTCCCTTTTTATAATTAAGTTAATTAAAGAGAAATAGGTGGAATTAGGCTTTACTATTAAATAGCTAAAAATTAAGCTAGCTAACTTAGTAAAAGAATGGGAAAAATACAAGGAATAGCTAGTCTATATAGCCGGTTTTATTAACCAGAATATTTGCAACATCTATAAGCCGTTTACATTAAACGTTAAATAGGCGCTTAAGAAATAGAAGGCCCTAAAAGAACGCTTTAAGAATCTTAATCCAGTAGCTATTACTAATATTATAGCCACCTTCTTTACTAAATATGTTTAAGACTTTAAGAATATAGAGGAGTTTATCTCCTATACTATATTAAACCTTAATTATCTTATTAAAATGGACCAGCCTATTAACTATAAAATTATTACTGTCGGTACCAGTAGAGGTTGTAAATAACGTTACTAGATAAATGGCGTAGAGCGTATGCGGCAGGGGCTATATGGCGTAGCGTAGGTCACCTAACTACCTACGGCCCGATAGATAGCCCCACCTTTACTACCCCTTTCTTTCTCCTTTAGCAGACGAGATTAGATATAAATAAATTAAGAACCAGAACTACTATATTATAATTACAGTATCCCAGAGTAATACCAACACTAATTAGTGATATTACAGATTAGGAGTCTAGTGTTATTACAAAGAGAGATAACACGCGATTGCTCCTACTAAGGCCCGTTAATTATGTCGCGTTTACTAAGGAGAACCCTTCCTACCAAGGCCCTAGGAACTTAAAGAACCAACTCCTACCAAGGCTTTGTTTGGTTCGCGTCCACCACGTAAATTAATAATTAGTATGACCTCTTTACTAAGTGCTAGTACCCCTAGCAGCTTCGGCAGTATCTAATAACCTAGCAGCATCCGCTATGTTAAAAACCACGTTAACAGCACGCCCTAAATGCCAGCGTGCCCCTTTCCCTTCTATGTTTGCAAGCCACAAACACCACAATCTATACTAGTTATTATGTCTGACACAGGAATCTAACGTCTAAATTAGGGTAATGGGATTACCCTAACTAATAAAACTACTGCAAAAGATCTCACTAACTATATTAACTTTAAAATTAATAAGTATACTAAGTATAACTTTAAGGATAAAAGCTTATAGGAATTATACTAAGAGGACTTTAATAATTTTAAAGTATAGACATTTAAAGACGCTGACAGGTCTATAATTAAGGGACTTAAATAACTACTCTAATGTAATAGAGTATGGGTCTTTAATAAAAAAAAGCAAGTTAGTACTATAAGTATTATATAACGTTACTTATAAGGATAACCCTACGGAATGGTCTAATACAGAAATTAAGCTATTTATTAATAATAAAGGACCTTTTAATTTATATGTTATTAACCATCGTCTTAAATCACGTCCGTTAACTCCAGCTTCAGCTGTCTTAAATAACCTTCCCCCTATAGCTAAGCTCCCCTTGCTTACAAATGTCACGGCTCCGCCTATAAATGTTACGGCTCCGCCTATAAACGTCACGGCTCCCTTTATAAATGCCCTAAATATACAACTAATAGAAGCTAAAGTTACTACTAATAATGGTAGAGACTTAGCAACCCTGGTAAAGATATATATAGAGGAAAGTAAATACAGTGGAGAGGATAACAACTTTAACCGCAAGCTTATAATTTTTAATAACCTTAATAATAGAGTTAATATACCACAAGAGGCAAAAATAAAAGGCTTTCCGATAATGCTATATAGTATTACTCTTAATTTCTACTATGAAAACAAGGCAACCTATACTACTTTTAATAGCATCTGTAATGTTATACGCAACCACTTTAAAGGACCAGAATATAAGCGTGGAGTTCTAACAAAGTGGAACGCTATAACTCTTAAGACAGTGATAATAAAGAGTAAGGGCAAATCTATAGAGGACTGCCTATAGCTATTACTTAACAATCTTTGTTACTTATAGTATGGTTTTAACACTAACCTCTACAATGACGATTTCCTCTATAATAAGCTTATCGTTGCTTGTCAAGATATCGCTACTTGCTAGGCAGCTTACTCTAACCTACCTACTATACTTACTGGCCTTATAAACAGCCTATAATCGTTAATTGTCACCTATAGGAAGATTAATGGTACTATAGGACAATCTGCTAATATATTCTTACAGCCTATAGAACAGCCCATTAATATATTCTTTACTAACCATCGCTACTACTAATTAACGTCTTAATCAAGTTCATTAAATAATCGTTACAGCAATAATAATACTAGGACGTGCTTTATATGTAAGAAAGGAGACTATTAGTTAACTAAGTATACTAAAGAAGAACGTAATAAAGCAAGAGAAGGATTTAAGAGACGTGTCCACCAGTATCTTATAAACAATAATATTAATAATAATTTTGACAAGGACATAATAGCTATAGTATTTAATACATTAACTCTAACTATAGTTTCGACTACCACTAGCGGCAATTTCTTTTATAACAACTATGGTGTTAAGCACTTTATGACTTTAAATAGGCCAATACTAATTAAAACCGCTAAGAATATAGTTACGTCTATAAACAACAATGCCTTTATCTACAGCCTTACTAGTAGTATAGAACCTGGTGGTATAGAACCTGGTGGTACAGAACCTAGTATAGTAAGACGCGGCGACGTTGGTAATAAGAATAGCGGCAATAAGGGCAAGAGCGCCACCTACTTCTACAACGATAATAATGATGACATTAATATAGAGAACCTCACTGTTAATATCGACTTCTTTAACTATTATTTTAATGATAACAGATAGGACTTAACCCTTCCACCTATTTTCCCCTATGGTCTACGACAGCTCTACAACTCTTATACCTTTTAAAGCCGCCATATCTTTAGTTCTGACTTTAACTATGCTCTGTTATGCGATACCCCTATAATACCTTATACGCGCCTACCTGTTTCCACTGTAATATTCGCAATATTGGATCCGCAATATCCGCAACATCCATAGCAATATCCGCAATATCCATAACAATATCCGCAATGTCTGCAATATCCGTAATATTCACAATACCTGAGATATCCGCGATTCCTGCCCTAAGCACCTGTTAACCTAGCAACCAAGTTCCTAATATATACTCCTTTATACTTTCTTACCTTTCCTTATTGTCGGTATCACTTCCGGTAATACGTAATGCTATTGCAATAGTATAGGTGGTAACTGATTTTGATTAATGCTTATTAATTCTCCTATTCTACAGGTGGAATTTGGTGGATTTCCTGAGCTCGCTTAGCTCACATAATCGCGTGCAACTGCATTGCGAAACCTTGTTCAGACACTAGGGGCATTTAGTTTTATAACAGTGCTTAAGCGCACCACCTGCCGAATTCTGCCAGATTCCATCAAGTTCTGCCAAATTCTGCCATATTCCACTAAATTCTGCCAAATGGCTAAAGTAACCAATCACGATTTTCCATGCCCAGCATAGAAAGTCGCCATTGGCTCGCTTAGTACTAGCGCCTTAGCTGCTGGCTTAACATCTTTATAATCTCTATTTCTGCCTTTCCGTCTTCTCCTCTCTCTACCCACTTGGTAACCTGTAGCTTAATTATATTCGTATCAATTAGGTCCTTTAACGCCTAGCAAGGCTTTAATTTTATTATAGCGTCTACAGGATTACTACCTCCATTAATCCATTTGATCTCTGCTATCTCTCTTCTTTCATATAATTATTGTAGATACATTAGGTCAACCATAAGTCATTTCTCTTGTATTGTCCCAAGTTTGACTAAGCAATTGTATAGAGATTTTAAATCAGTACAGAGGATAACCGGTAGTCGTTTAAGTTATAGGATTTTCTTAATAATTACTTTAATTACAGCTCTAGTGTCAAATCCGTAGGCTATTCCATATAATTCAGATACTAAGACACTTCGTATAACTCGCTTGCATTTAATAAATAACTAGTAGAGGATATTAGCTTTATTATCTTTATCTATAAGTGTAATAACAAAGCCAATTTAGGATAAGAGGTTATAGTTATTCGCAAAAGATAAGTCTATAAAGATTATTAATTTAAGAGAGTCTTTGCTAGTATCAAGTTGTACAAAACGGAGCCCTCTAAAAGGGTTATTAATTTGCCACTATAGCCGCTTATTAAGCTGCTTCGCGTGCTCCTCCTTTAGATTAACAACTTGTGCTGTAAATAAGAGGTCAAAGGCAGCTTCTAGTTGGCAGACTATAGCGATATAGGCTCCTCTTGCTCTCTAAGCAACGTACTAGTCCTTTAGTGTAACTGCCTTACAGACTTCCCCTCTAGAGCTAGTTAGGTCTGTAACCTTTATAGTAACTAACTTTAGGTTCTGGCATTAACATTCCTAGGTAAGAGTTATTAAGTCCTTTTCTTGCCTAATATAGCCTCCATTAAACTTAATTGGAGTATTTAGTGTAAGCTTCTCTCTTTCTTTTACTAGGAACTTTACCTCCTAAAGCCTAACTTCTTCAGCCTCCATAAAGGTTTTATCAGTAAGGAATAGTGTGTTATTAGTCTACAATCCTATAATTCCAAAGCCATTATTGGTTATATATAATAAGCAGGGGTTGTATATTAACTAGTTTATCCGTAGCTTATCAAGGTAGTGACGGTGGTATATATTAAACCAATGGTTACCAGCTTCTGGGACACCGTATAGTAGTTTAATAACTCTTAGGATTGATCTATTCTTTAGTCCAAGTTCTAGTGGCGGGCGTACAAAGAAGTCTCTATTTAGGTAAGTACTGGATTATACATAAGCTTATAAAATATTATGTAGGTATAAAGAAGCTGGTCTTCTTTTATTTCCCTATAGAGTTGCCGTAAGTGCTAGGATGATTCTCTGGCTAATACGTTAAATAGTTGGTAACTGTATTAGAACCAAATCTTTGCTATAGTTATTATAGGCTTATACAACTAGTCTAGACTTCTTAAAGGCCTTATCTGTTCCAGTCTTTTTAATCTTATTAATAAACCAGGAGTTAAAGATTCTAACTCCCTTTAGGATATCTACTATATTAATAAACTCAAAGACGCCTTTCTCAAGTAAACCGTTTATCTCCTTGCGTCAAGACTCTATAAATGACGGTAAGGTGCACTTAAGGGTTATAGTATTAGGTTTCGTTAGGCTGTCGTTAATAAATATTAATACGTCCGCGATGTTTTACTAGGACTTTATTAGCAATCATTATATCCGTTTTAATCTTTAAAGGGGTGCAGTAGTTATTAGTTCCTTAGTTAATTCCTTAGTCAGTTTCTTAGTTAGTTCCTTAGTTAGTTCCTCAATTAGTTCTTTAGATGGCTCCTCCTCTAGTTCCTCGTTGGGTTCTTCTAGTTTGGGTTATAGGTATAGCTTTACTATTATAGTCCTAAAGTTAGTAGGTCTACTAGGGAGTTATACCTTATATATTTCTCCGTTAATTCTAAGTAACTTAAATGGGCCAGTCTATCTGCCGCTTTGTCTAGTATTGCCTTTACGCCATTTAAGCACGTCTAAGTTAAGGGGGAGGTTATAAATTATGGTAACAGATGGACCATTTTGTTAGTTTAGTGTATTATCAACTTGCTTCTTTACCCTAATCCTTACAATCTCCTCCATTGCCTTCTTTATAGCTGCCGCTCGCTGTGTAATAGAGGGTGCTGGTAGGTCGAGTTCGTTTATATAAGGGTAGGCACTAAAGACGAGAAGTGTTAGGACTAAGCCATCTAGGCCAGCTGTGTCATTAGCGGCCTTTACCGCCATTTATAAGGCCAGTTCTTTGGTTATTCCTAAGTCCTATAGCTCCTCCATAATTATCTAGTATACTCAGCGTAGTGTTAGATAAGCTCTTTTTACCATTCTAATAGACTAGTAAGCTTCCACTAGGACGCTCTTAGTTAATATGGCCATTACCATAGCGTGCTGTCAAAACTCCTTACTTGCAAAGTTCTTCCTGGCGTCATAGGTAATATAGTTAGGTGGTTTAATATAGGTATTAATCCAACATAGTCATATGATGTCCCAGGTATATTTTGTAGAGATATTGCGTAGCTATCTTGTAGCTTAAAATCTGGTAGCTTTATCAATTACGTAAAGAATAGGACTCCTATTAATATATATAATATTAACAAAAATAGAATAGTTAAAATCGGAATCTTGGTCTTCTTGTAGTATAAATTTAAACCGTCTGGGAGACTTGCCGTGTTTTTGGCAGTAGGAACAGCACTTAGTGAGGTAGTTAATGGCCTGCTTATTAATATTATTATGGCTAGAGCGTTCTAGTACCTTATATAGCTTATCTGCCGATAGATGTCCAAAGCAACAGTGGAGTTAGCGGAGTTTAGTAGTGGTTAGGTAGCAAGGGTTTTAATTAAATAAGTAGGTTATAAATAACTGTAGTAACTCTTCCCATAATAGGAAGGGGTAACCAAATCGGCGAACTACTAGCACTGATTTTGTTGGGGTGACTAGGACGTTCTTAAGGTTATTATAATAGACCTTTAGTATATCCATATCTGCGAGGCATAGTAGGAAGGGTATATTAGCCTTTATAATATAAAACTCAACGTTGCCAACTGGTGTATTAACTGTAACGGAGCCAATAGAAGAGGTAGAACCGATGCCAAACTAGATGTTAATAGCGCCAGCCTTTAAGGTATTAATAACAGTATTATAGGTCTTTCTATATGCGAGGTATTATCCGTAACCTACTATTAATCTCTTTAAAGCTCTAGTGTTAATCATTACTCTATAAAACTCGTTAGATATATACCAGATAGTAGCAACATAGGCAAATAGGTCTGGGTCATTATAGTAAGCAATTAAATTAGTGCTGGTAATTATATAGGTAAAGGATCGGTTTGCTAAGTTAGTTACAGTATTAATGGCTCCTTTGTGCTATATCATTCTAAAAGAGGTAAGGAATAGTTTAGTCTGTTCTTAGGTTAGAGATACTATTAGTAACTTAATATCAATTATAAGAGCTTCCATTGCCTTGTTAATAGATTCTAAGTTAAGTTTATCACCATTATTATCTGTTTCTTTGTACTCAGCAATATACTATTGGGCATGTCTATTAAAGCGGCGGTTAAATCTGTTCTTAAACTTCTTCTTTAATTCGTTACATCCTTCTCTGGAATATTTAGATAACTAACAACCTTCTTTATTATAGACAAAGCAGCGCTTCTTTGGTAATGCATATTAGCTAGATAAGGATGATTGTGTTCTATAAGGTAATTAAGGGTATTGTCTATAGTAGCAGCAGTCGGTAAAGAAGGCTTGGGGGTTCTCACTATTTAACTTTTTAAATATTATAATAGAGGATTATAAGTTATTAATTAGGCCAGTTAAGCTATTAGAAGGTTTAAAGCAGGTATATTAATACGCTAGTAACTCCTAGCAGGCGTTAATAAGCTTATTATAAAGGAACTTATCTATACGTAAATCTGGGTTAAGACCATGCTGGAGGTATCTTAGTTCTTTAATAAGTAACTATAGGCAGTCTAAAGTTAATTTTCTAGCATTCCCGCTCTTGCCTATTATGGACTTTAGAGTTGTTGAGTTCCATTGTCCTAATATACCGCGTCTGTATTTAGGTCCCTTAAAGTAATTACATATAGCGTTACAGATTTAGTTAAACGAAAGGGTTAGGGTAACGTTTTTAAGGTTAGTATAGTAGTAGTTAAGTACTAGACCACGTAGCATTATAGGGTAGGCTTTAACCTTGGCTTCTTAGGGTACATTAGCTCTACTATAGAGGTCATAGAAGATGGTGAGTTTAAAGTCAAAGTTATTATCTTCTCCGCTATACTTGTTGTCTTCCATGTATATCTTCGCGAGGTTTGTTAACTCCTTGCCAAGACCCTAGTTTTAACTCTATCCCCTAGGTGGTTCTAGTTATAGGGTTAAGTTAATATAACCAGGTTCCTATTATAGGGGTAGTATAGGGGTAGGTTGGGGTATAGTAGGTAGTATTATAAGTAGGGTAGGGTTCGTGGCTGGTAAGATTAAGATTGGGGTTTTAATAGTACTGGTGCTAGCGAAGTTGTTCTTAAGGAGGTAGTTAATTCATCCTAAGGTAAACTTTCCTCCAGTTACCATATGCTCCTTAATCTCAGGCTTAGTCCATTCTATAGGGTCTTCTTCTTGCAAGGTGTTAAATAGCGATTTAGGGACTGTAGCATTCCTATACTTCCTTATCCATACGCCATTAGTCCGTAGAAACGTTCGAAGCTTTTAAATACCAATTTGGTTGCAATCCTTAAAGATTTATATTATAAAGTTTTAGAAATCTTCCTTATAGACCTCCTATAGTTCATTGTCCTTAAGGTCGTACGCTTTGTATTCTAGGATCTTAAACTTCACAAATTTATTAATATCCTTTATAGTGGTTTCGTCGGACTGTAAGTTAATGCCTTTAGGCTATTTCTCCTGTCCTGCGTTAACTTGTGCCCTAATATCTAACATATCAATTCTTGTCTCGTGACTCCTATTAAGTTCGATTTTAGGTTCTAGATAAAAAACGCGTAATAGACGCAAACCAAGGGCCTATTAAAAGGGTTAGTTCCTTAAGTACCTAATACGTTTAAAATGCGTAATAGACGCAAACCAAGGGCCTATTAGATAGGGGTCGGTTCTTTAAGTACCTAAAGGCTATATATGAAAAATCAAGGGCCTATTAGATAGGGGTTAACTTTTCAAGTACACATTAACTAATGCTCCTTAACGTGATCTGGGTAGTATAAAATGCGTAATAGACGCGAACCAAGGGCCTATTAAAAGGGGTTGGTTCCTTAAACACCTAAGGGCCGTGTATAAAAAATTAAGGGCCTATTAGATAGGGGTTAACTTTTTAAATATACATTAACTGATGCTCTTTAGCAGGCGAGATCGGTAGAGGCCTTTAGCAGGGACTAATCAAGCTTGTCTCTCTTTATAGATGATACGTCTCCTAATCTGTAATTACTAATTAGTGTTAGTATCACTTCCGGTAATACATAATGCTATTGCAATAGTATGGGTGGTAACTGATTTTGATTAATGCTTATTAATTCTCCTATTCTATAGGTAGAATTTGGTGGATTTCCTAAGCTCGCTTAGCTCACGTGATCGCGTGCAACTGCATTGCGAAACCTTGTTCAGACACTTATATAATGCTTTAACTTTATTACATAGTCCATATAAAGGAAATGGATTAATGGTTTTTCTACTACCTACGCTCTTTCTATAGATTATTTAATAATTTAACATAAAGCCTATTATTCTTCTTTCTTTTTGTAAATGTCGCCAGTGTTGGTACTAGTAGAGGTTATAAATAACGTTACTAGATAAATGGCGTAGAGCGTATACGGCAGGGGCTATATAGCGTAGCGTAGGTCACCTAACTACCTACGGCCTGATAGATAGCCCGACCTTTACTACCCCTTTCTTTCTCCTTTGGCAGACAAGATTAGACACAAATAAATCAAGAACCAGAACTACTATATTGCAATTACAGTATCCTAGAGTGATACCAACAATTACCTAAGCGGTCCTTCTGCACAGAGTTAGCTTTACTAACTACGCTTAGTTTAAAATAGCTTAATAAATAAATTGGATATAGAAAAATACCAGCCTATAAGCCTTAGGTAAGAAACTTATTGTCTTTAATAGTAAGCTTAATTAAGAAGCTTCTACTATACTAATAGTATATTTAAATAACAAAACGTCTATAAGGAGAAAGATTGTATTAGTAAGAATGTATAAGTACCCTAACTACGTAAAATATAATAGAATTATTATTATTCATTGCTTAACGTCCGATTTGGATCCCTATTAGGCCCACGCGGACTACTCCTTATATACATGTGGGGAGAAAACTCTATTTGAGAAAACCCCATGATCTATCTCCCTGCCTTTTGGGGCTCGCTTACAAGTCGCCTACGAGTTACCAGTAGTGCTCTACTACCTTACTTTTTAACCTCCTTGGGAACCACTACTGCTGTAACAAACCTACGGACGCGCTAGTATTATATACTGTACTCTACTCCTGTAGAGTTATTAGGGGGCGCCTATTACTCGCCCCTTTGCCTTTTATTACTATTTCCTTTGCAACCCAGAACTGGTCTAGTATATTTTGGCTAATAAGCCACTGGGTAGCCGCCTCAAGGCCTTTCTATATTAAGAGCAGTGTATTATAGTTTTCTGTGCTAGCTGCTAAGAGCATTGCTTTTTAGCTGGTGTGTAAGGGGCATAACAGTATTACGTGTTTTGGTGTCTGTCTTAGCTAGCCATATTTGCATCTTGGGCTACCTACTAGAACACCCACCTAGTGAAGCTAATCTTTTAGTCCTATTATTCCTGTTCTTAAGAGTGTTGCTATTATATTTTCCGCCTTTATTAGGCCCTCTTAGAGCCCTTAGGTATTTACCCCCTATAGCGTTACCTATACTATGGCTTAGGTTCCCCTTGCCTAAGTCTACCTCTATACCTTTAACTCCTATTTGTTTCTCTAGCGTCGGTCCAACCAGTATTGTGTTGCGGTAGATGGTTTTCTAATACTCTTTTATGCTCTACTTTAGCTCCTTTCTCTCCCTTACTATTGTCTTTACTGGCCTCTTGCGCGTCTCCCTTCCTCCTCTATATAGGCCTGGGCCCTAGCGCCGCACTATTCTTCTTCTGCTTTTTCTACCTGTTTTCCTAATATATCTTCCCTACTTTGGGGTTGTTGGTTCCTTTTCCTATAGGGCACCCTAGGGTCCCTCTATAGTTTGTTTAGGCGTGTCTTGATATACTTTATAACATTAGAGTTGCATTCCTTTTACACCCTTTATATTGCATTGGCTTTAATATATAGTTATAGGGGGGGAATATTGGCTTTCTTCTTAAGTAGTGCTATAGCCGTTTGCTTATACCCGCCTGTTATACTCCTAAGGCAGGCTGTTTGGACCTTTTAGAGTGGTTTAAGGAGTGATTTAGGGGGGCTTTTCTCAGTTTCTCTAGTGGCCCAAATGCTAGATCTATATGTTATGGTTAGCCGGACAACTGCTATATATAATAGGCATGACCTCTAGAAGCATAGACCCCATATAGAATTAACGATCCTAGATATGGCGATATACTATACTTGGCCCTTATAGGCCGCTTACGCCGTATATGCGCTCTATTGGAGCTTGCTGTCTACCTACACTCCTAATACCCTTAGGCCTTGAACCAGTTGACCCCCAAAGCCTTAGATGTGGATTGTATGCTAAAGATCTATAGATTGGTTATATTTTCTTATAAAATGGATTAGCTAGTATTTCTCTAGTAAGAATTAGACTCTATATTATCTTACCTATTCTATATAGATGTTATAGGCTTTCTCTAGTGTCCTGCAGTTCTCTGCGGCTGTTGGCCTATATATAATTAGGTTTATATTATTAATAAAGCCTATCCCCTAGGTCGCCCCTTCCTTAAAGATATTAAGCAGGTTGCTTACAAAGAAGAGGAAGAATATAGGCAATAGAGGTGATCCTTATAGTATTCCTATTACGACTGCGATAGGGGGGCTCTAGTATCTACTAAAGACTAGTAATATTTCTTTCTGGCCTATAAATTCTTAAATAAATTAAATAATTTATTCTGGGAAGCCCTTTACCCTAAGGATGTATAGGAGACGCTTATAGGGTATATTATTATAGGCGCCGCTAATATCTAGGCTAAGTATTAATACTACAAAGTCCTTTCGCATAGTCTATACAGTTTTAATAGTAGCAGCGAGTAATGTAAGTGCTAATAGCGTTAAGCGATTCTTTCTTGCCCCTATTTAGCTTTGTAGTAGTAGGGCGTGTTCCTCTGCTGTATCTACTATATAGTCTACTATAACCTTTTCTAAGATCTTGCTTAGGGTGTTTTCTAAGGTAATAGGGCGGTAGCTTTCTGGGATTAAGTAGTCTGCTTTACCTTCTTTTTATAAGATAACCGTCGTTATAAATCTTCCGAGTTATGGGTAGTAGCCTATTGCAAAGCATACTCTAGCTACGTCTGTAAGCCAAGGTGCTATAAGTGGTCTATAGGTCTTTAGGGCTTTGTTTAGGATCCTATCTAGTCCTAATACTATATTATTTAAAAGGCGGCTAATAGTTCTGGCCATTTCTTTAGTTATTATATCGCTGTTAACCCTTAGGCGAGTCACCGGTGTTTTACTAGTAATATTGCTAAGGTCTACTAGAGCTGGTTAAGGGAAAAATCTTTTTATAAGGATCTTTACCTTCTTATTATTGTTGCTTGTGGCCTATAGTTCGCCTGCTCTTTATAAGGGTAGTAGGTATAGATCTTCTACTAGGCGTCCCGCCTTTTTTTTTTTACCTATTTTGCTATAGTCTAAAGGCCCTTATTATAGGGGAGACTTGGGTTAATAGTATATTTGTTTATAAACTGTCTCTAGTTATTCCTTGCTTCTTTTCTTAGGGTATTCTTTAGCTGGTTTCTTGTGTCTTTATATTATCTCTCGTCCTTAGAATTATGGCTACTTGTGTATTTCCTCCTTGCTCGTCATTGGCCGGCTATAAGGGCCGCGTACTGTGCGGACCATATATGTTGCGTGTAGGGGCCTGGTTTTAAAACTGGGCAGTACTCTTTTAGCCTACTTTTAATTACTGCCTAGATCCTTTTTAGTCTTTAATTAATTTCCTTAGGGGTAGCTAATAAGCCTTACTTATTTGGTATTGGGTGGATTTCTTCTAGGTCTTAAAGTTGTTGTTTAATTATATTAAGGAAGCTATCTATATTAAGCTTTCTTATTGCGTATCTTTTGCCATTTAGTTGCGCCTTAATGTCTAGATCTAGTTATATCTGGATAGGGATATAGTCTAAGGTAAGTACCTATTCTTCTTTAGGGGAGCACCTTTTAAGTCTCTGGTATAGGTTTTCGTCCATAATTATAAGGTTAATTGTACTTTTAGCGGTGCCCTATTGCCATATAATTGCACCTAGGGGGGTAGCTAGCTTAAGGCCC
>Ga0307507_10003595_pt1 | contig 29523 bp, 6 predicted proteins | sample 7_EM_MG_FD_207223 | JGI IMG/M metagenome (GOLD analysis project Ga0307507, IMG submission 207223) | Populus trichocarpa ectomycorrhiza microbial communities from riparian zone in the Pacific Northwest, United States - 7_EM | ecosystem: Host-associated > Plants > Roots > Unclassified | place... | reverse complement strand
TTAAATTATTAAAATTTATTATTAAGTGGTTGTTAAGATATTAAAGTGTGATTTTTCCATTTTTTGGTGTGTTTTTGAAGTGATCAGCTCACCCGTTTGACCAGCTCACCCGTGAAATACGTTAATGGTCTATACAATTTTTCTTGTATTTATATAAGCCTCCCTTGAATTCATAAGAGTAATAGCGACAGGACTAATAAAGGGAATACTAGGGATGCTAGGTCCATTCTATAATAATAGTAAAGAAGGAAGTAGGCAGCCTATTGACCTATAAAGTTTTCCTAACCTAGAGGATGCGGTACTAGACCCAATTTCTGTAACGTCTAGAACTAATAACCTTTAGTAAAAAGAGGATAAGAACTAGGAGGTTAACTTACCTATCTTAGGAGAAACTATAAGTCCGTTACCTTATAACAAACCACTAATGGAACAAGATAAGGTATATATTATGGCCCAGCCTATGCTAGCTCTAGGGACTCTAGGGACCCCTTACTTTACAGAACGAAACATGTTGCAATTTATTGAATAGTACGAGCGACTATATATCCGATACCGTGTTACAGACGATGAGAAATATTATGGACTTCTGGAATATTATAACTATTAGATAAGGACCTAGATCTAAAGCCTGCCTAAGTTTATTATTGGCAGATAGACGGAACTTGTAAAAAAGCTTTAAGTAGACTACTAAGAAAGTAACTACTTTTGATAAGTTAAGATGGTAGAATTCTTAAAAGCTTATATACCATAGTACAGGAACAACCCACCTAGTAGTGTACGCGAATACTGTAGACAATTTACACTAATTTCCTAGAAGGCTACTAAGGCTGGTAATTTAGAAAACCGTAAATAAGGATACTAGTTTGCAAAAGGACTCTTATTTAAATATTAAAGACATACTATAACTAAGATAGGAGCTAACCTGGATAGATAAGAGTCTTTTAACTTCTACCTACTAAGGAAGGCTGTAGAAGATAGGCTTAATTCACATAAGGGCGCAGACCGCCTATTAATAATAAACCCTAAGGAACAAGGTCTTTGTTAGCTAGTTAGACAATTCCGCAATTAGCAACCGGTTATATTAAACTAGAGAGAGGCTGCTCTTTGGCTGCCCGTAGTCTCTTAGCTAAATAAGTCGGCAAGTACCTATTAAATAATATAAGAGATAGACCCTAAGCTAGAGAAACTTACTAGTTAACTTTAAAGGCTTAATCTTAGGACAGTTAAATTGGCAGATGTTATGTCTTTAATGCTGTTCCTTAATAAGATTTGTCAAGATCTAATATAGTATACACAGCTCCTAAACCAAGCGTTAGTGCGTTAAGAATAAATAGGTCTATAACCTATAATAAATAATAATAGGCTACTGCCACTATATAGGGGGGCGCTATAAAAGCAATATAAGCCTGACCTAGGAAGGTAAAGAGGACTAGGAAATCTTGGCGCGTACCAGGTATAAGCTAAGATGTGTTATAGATATGGGGGTCCTTATTATTTTATTAACTAATACCTAATACTCTAAGAACTAGTTAACTGTGGGTTCCTATATATAAACGAGTATAACCGAATCTATACTAGAATATATGAGCGCCTAGGAAATCCAATTCCGTATTTGCCGAGCAACAATAGAATTTAGTTTCTTAAGGACTGGCTAAGGTAGAATGCGAATATCGATCCTAATGTAATAGCGACAGCAATAATAATAGGTATCCAGCTAGCGGCAGCCTTAGTAGAGTTTATAGAAAGCAATGGCGCTAAAAGTAAAGAAGAGCTTGGCGAGTCCTAGGAAGATATATACCAAGTGGAGTTAGTATATATTAACTTAGTAGGAGCAGCAACTTAGTTGCAGCCTATAACACGGTTATATAATCTTAGGAAACTGTAAGGGGACATTAGAGTAATAAAGCCGCCTTTAAGACCGTCTGGTCTATAACTAGCAATAGTTTAAAATGTATGACTAGGAGGACATGTCTAAATCGCACTATAATTATAACGGCAGGCTCCTTAACCGCCGTTAAATAATAATAAGATTAATAAAATAAACTATACTAAATAGCTAAGAAGACAAACGGAATAAGAGACAGACGTAATAATAACTGCTAAAGCACTATAACCAAAGCCAGTTAGGATAATAGATATACTAAAAGAAAACGTCCTAAGCCTAACTATAATGGCAGACAAGATCTTGTTAAAAACTATTAAAGTTATTATTGGAGACTGCCTCGTATATATACCCGAAGTTGTAAAGTTATTCTTTAAACCTCTCCCGCCACCCCTTGTAGAGCCCTACTGATACAAGTAAGAGGAAGTTAAAGTATCTGTATTATTGGCGCGCCTAATGTTTTATACTAATTAAACTGGCCTAATGACTGCTAAGGTAGACCAGATTAAATGGGAAGCTGGATTTACCTAGTTTTAAAGACAATGTCTAAAAGTAGAAGTGTAGATAGGAGATAGAAAGGTTAAATGCTTAATTAACTCTAGAGCGGAACTTAACCTTATTAAGGAAAGTATAGCTCTGTAATACGGACTGCCGATATTAAGTCTACCCCTATAGTTATAAGGCGCACGTTTAACGTCTACCAATAGGACTTAGTTAGAGTTTATTAGATTAGTGCATACGGCCCCTATAGTAATAGGTGGCGTCTTAATATCCATAACGTTTATTACTGTAGGAAAGATGTTACACAAAGTAATACTTGGTGAGCCGTAGTTGGTAAAGGCTAGACTGGCAACAAATTAAACCGCAACAGGCTAGGTATCTTGTATTATCTAATTAGAAGATAGTGGGGTTAAAACAAGGTTTTTAACATCCTATAAAAATATAATACTCTTTAGACTAGATAAAGGAATTAGTATAGGCAGTAGTTTGGGAAATATATAACTGGTGCAACCGCTAGAATTGTATTTAGGGTTACTTATAACCCGGTATATTAGGATAAGGAGTACGCCAAGGACGGAGAGGAGGGAAATGAGGTGCGATTTTAACAAGGATATTTGCTATTTTAGATATCCGCCGGACATGGCTATTAACGGAAAGAAGAACATAATACTGGATAGAGAGAGCTTAATAGTAAAACGTTAAAGAAAGTTCTAAAAAAGCATATAGGAGGAAAGTAGAGGCTAGTGTTTAAAGCAAAGGCTAGATCCCGCATATATTAAATATTAAAGATAACGGATCTATTTATAATATAAATGGAAAGTTATAGGAGCAAGGCCTAATAGAACGCTATAAGTGTAGCAACTGCGTATAAACAAAAAGCGGATAAAGTCCGTCTGGTTAACTCGTCAGCACCAGATAGAACAGTTATAGGAGGCATAATAGAGTGGCAAGAAGTAGCCCTATATTAGCAAAAGGCGTCTATTTAAGAATTACCTCTTAGTCCATATAATCATTTCCTTAAGCCATAATACACTAAGCTGGCCCACGGCGTATAACTAAAGCCAGAATAATTAGAGCGTATAATTGTAGAAGACATTCAGCCAAGAGAATAAGAAATCTTTAAGGCCATGTTATTTAACTAAGAAGAGGCTCTGGTATAGGAGTTCTCTAAGATAGGTTATGTTAGTAGGGATATACCTCCACTATTAAAGATTAAGACTGTACTGTATAAAGCATAGTAAGTACCAAACTTTCCTATACTAAGGGCCCTACGAGAAGAGGTAATTAATATGTTATAAGAACGACTAGCTTAAGGGACTCTAGAATATTGCGAAAGCCTATATAGGAATCTATGGTTTCTTATAAGTAAAAAGGAGTATAAAAAGTACCAACTAATTAATATAGTAATAAATATCAACCAAGTGACTATTAGGGATGTAAATCTGCCGCTATATACTAATAAGTTCTCTAAGGAGTTTATAGGGTATAAGGTTATATCTCTAATAGACTTCTTCTCTAGCTATAACTAATTAGAGCTAGATATAGAAAGCAGGAACTTAATGGCCTTTATAACACCTCTAGGACTTTTATAACAAATAATGGTACCTATAGGAGGCACAAATTTGGTAGCCTAGTTTATAAGGACAATTACTAAGATCCTAGAGCAATATATCCCACACTATGCCTTGCCGTTTCTGGATAATATTATAGTAAAAGGACTATAGATAATATATAATAGAGAAGAGAGCCTTCTAGGCGTATATAGATACATTCTGGAATATATTGTATGGCTAGACGGAGTGCTTGCGGATTTAGAATGAGCTAGGTATATAATCTTAGGCGCAAAGTCTTATTTCTGCAAAGATAAGATTGTAGTGGTTGGCTACTGCTATAATAAAAAGGGACGATATCCAGAAGAGTTAAAAGTCGCAAAAATTATTTACTGGAGAGACTGTAAAGATATTATATCTACCTAAGCATCCCTAGGAGTTGTTGTATTTTACTAAATATAGGTGAAAGACTTTGTAATAAAGGTAGAGCCAATCTTCTAATTGCTATAAGTGAATGTTCTGTTTGTATAGGGCATAGAGCAGATAACCGCTATAAAGACTCTAAAGCATGCAATCACTACTATACCCACATTAGTTTAACTAGATTATAGTAAGAGGGCTAGGTTGATTATTCTTACCGTTAATAGATATAAGAATAAATAGGGGTGCGGTCTTATGCAGCTAGATATATAAGGTCGTCGCTATCTATATCAATATAAGAGCGGTATCTAGTCTTAAGTGGAGCAGAAATACAATTTAGGAAAGCTTAAGTATTAGGCATTGCTATATATATTAAAGAAGTGTTAAGTGTACCTATACGGCGTCCGCTTTACAGTCGAAATAGATATAAATACCTTAGTTATATAACTAAATTATACTGCTACCAATTTACCAGGAGCCTTAATAACTTAATAGTTAGCATGGATCTAGTTATAGGACTTTAATATTAGACATATACTAGGGAAGAAGAATAGCCTAGCTAATAGGCTATCACAACGGCCACTAGATAGCAAACGGCCTGACAAACCAATTAAGGATATTAAAGAATTTATTAACTATAAGCTAAGTACTTTAGAATACACAGCTAGCCTAGTTAAAATGGAGGTGGATCTACTACTAGAGAACTTATATTTAGAGGAATCTTAGAAAATTGCGAAATAGCTAGTAACCTTATAACGCCCAGAAGAAATAAATACTAAGGAATTTAAAAAATTTAAATAGCAAGTGCTAAAGTTCCTAGTGCGTAATTAACAGCTCTTCCACTAATAGTCGAAAAATGTGCCAATGCGGAGGGTAATTAATAATAAGAATACTTAGTAAGAGATTATTAAGAGCCTTTATAATTGGAGTGGATATCATAAATAAGAAGGGATGTATTAGAGAGTTTTAAATTGATATTAGTAGCTAGGGCTATGGGATTAAATATTATAGCATATTAAGTCATACCTATAATACTAGGGGCGGTAGTTAGGATAAAAAGAAGAAGTAATGCACCCTATATAGGAGTCTACTTTATGGCAACAAGTGACAGTAGACATTATATTTATACTAATAACCCGTCTTAGATTCCAATACCTGGCTACTACTTAAGAATACATGTCCGGATAGGTAGAAGCCTAAGCCCTTTAAAAAAAGGATATAAAAAGCGTAGCAAAGTTCCTCTATAAAGACGTTATCTATAAATGGGAAGTAATTGGACAGCTTTCTATAAATAGTGGCGGAGAAAATACTGATATAACTACTACGCTCGCGGAGCTCTATAACATCAAAAGGGTTATGGCTTCCGTATATCACCCACAGGGACAAGGCTTAATAGAGTAAGGGCATAAGCCTATAGTAAATGCTTTAGTAAAGATAGATAGCTTATAGCTAGACAATCTCTATACCGTTTTATAGGTAGATAGAACAACTATTAAGCGGCCTATGGAAATAACGCCAGCAAGAGTCATATACGGATATAAGCATGTCCTTTCTATTAAACTCTATATACCTACTTAGCAAACGCTGCCTTGGCAAACAGTTCGGACCACTATAGAGCTACTGGCACTCTATATAAAGCAGCTTAACTAAAGAGACGTAAATATAAGAGAGGCTATTACGTATATAAGACAACTAAGGATAATAAATAAGGAGTACTTTAATAACACCCATTGCATTTACTAGGACGGATTTAAGGTTAAAAATATAGTTATGCTCTATAATACATAGCTTAAGTAAGATTATTCTAGCAGTTATAAGTTAGATCTAAAATAGCTAGGCCCGTTCTATATACGTAAAAGTCACCTATATAAAGGATGGTACTTAATTAAGGATCTTAACGGCACGCCATTCCGCAACCAAACTCTAGGGAATAGATTAAAGAAGTTCTATTAGCAATAGGTATCTAAAGTCCGCTAGAAAGACCGGCTTAACCAGTTAAGCGGAACTATACTATAAAAAATAACAGTAGAGCTAGAGTCTAAGGAAGATATGATACAAAAATCCACCTATATCGCAATGCTGTGTAGTTTAAGAAGTACGCGTTTTAGAAAGATTATTTAATAGAACTAAGTATAAAATGTTTAACTAGGGGATAGTCAAGTTCTAAAGCAGGGGAGAGGATGTTAATAATAACCGCGTAGCCTATTTGTTTATTTGCTATATTTCCTAAAGCTCTTTTTATTTCTTATTTACTTTTTAGTTATAGGAATCTAATACGTGTTAACAGTAAGGTAAGGGCAGAAGAATGTTTATATATAAATACCTAGATTCATTTACTATAAAGATATTAGTTCCGCTTACCACCTTTACCAAGCTAATAGCAATTTTCTATACTGGGCATAGAAAATTATAATTGGTTTATTTAGCAGTTAGAACTAGTAGAACTCCACACCACTACCTAGATTTAGTAGACTATTATAATTAGGAACCCCATTTAGAAATTCACCTTCTTACCCTTAAATCTTAAAGATAGTTATAATTAGCCAAAGCGTAAACTAAATAGAATTAATAGTAGCACGTTTATTATATCTTTATTAAGCAGACTGTTAGTACTATATAAAGAAGCTAAGTGCTAGATCAGTAACGTCCTTATAGAAGTTAGAGGCTTCGCAGTCAATTAGTGTCGTATAGTGCTCGTCTAGATCTATAACGAAATTTTGCTCTCTTAGGAAAACTACGCAGATGCTGCTAGTGTAGTAGTCAATTTCATTAACAATAATAGTAGGCTACAGGCATCTCTAGAAAAGGACACGTTTATGTTAATCTTTAGGGATATCTCTAACATTAGTAAGATAGCTAAAGATTAGAGAAACCAGTACAATAAAGCTAGAGAAACTATCTAAAAGGCCTAGGAATAAGATGTCCTTAATAGACCACTTAAATACGTAGTCTCCTATAACTTCCTCTCCGCTGTCTAAAAGCTCGCAGTCTATCTACTTTTTAAAGTCATAGTAAGAGTCAATAAAGCGCTAGTTAAGAGGCTTAATTATCTAGGACGCGGTATTAAAACTACTACTTAACTACAGCCAGCCGATTTCGCGCTCGCGCCTATAAAGTTAGGAAGGGCAATATCAGACCAGGTAGTAAATAAGTATAGTTTAGGGAGACACTTAACTAGCTTCCTTATTCTAAATAAGGACCTACCACTAAGAAGTAGGAGATTAACTATAGTAGGACTAGAAGTCACCAATATTAGAATTAAACAAGTAGGAGAGAGCTTAGCTCTTACACTGTAAATATATTTATAACATACTTCCAACGTAATAAATCTATTAGCTTTTTAGCCGTCAACACCTGTTTAAAAAGAAGGCGTTAGTATTATACCAAGCCCATCTTAACAAGGATTACCTATATTAGTTAACTCGCCTTTATCTTCTATAAACAAAAGTATTCTTATAGCTAGAACGCCTATTAGCTCACCCCTATAGCTACCAGTATCCTCTTTAAGAAGAAATCTAAAGAGAGGGCTAATAATTGCTTACCCAGAAGTAGGAGGGCTAGGAGTAGAATTAATGTTTAATAAAAACGTTAAGCCTAGAGATAATAAGGAGTATATTAAGGAGACCATAGATATTATAGCAATACTCTGTTTAAAACAAGGGTATAACTATAAAGATAATATACCAGCTTATCTTAAAGCGTCCCTAAACTAAACCACTAAAATTAAACTAACTAAGGTTATAAAGCTTTTGCGTAGTTAGTATAGGGCGGCTAGTTCTAACCTAGAGATATATAAGGTCTGCTAAATGCATACGCAAGCCATAAAAGGATGTATGGGTTTAGCAATAAAGGGTCTAAACTATACCGCACTATGCTATAGACTCCGTTTAATATACCACGCTTACAATTACCTTGGCACTATAAAGATAGATCCTACTATATACTCCTAATTTAGAAAAGCTTACAGACCTCTAGTTCTATCCAACTTCTTAAAACTATATAAGTTTATTTATAATTTAGCACTAAGGTTTTCCTACAACAGAGGGGCTTTGCTTAATTAAATACTGTTACTAGATAACCAAGATATATAGCAGGGAGATAGATCCGTGGTTTTAAACATATTTAGATAGTGGTAGAATTCTAGTATTTCAGCAATAATTAATAAAGAAATATATATATACCATCATCACCAGCGTCTAATTAATGGACGGCCAAATTATAGATAGTTAAGAATAATGGTCTATAGTCTCTACTAGCAGCTAATAAAATAAGATCCTAAGTACTACTGTCTCTATTACGCTCTTAGGCCTAATAGCTAGTAGCAACTCATCTCCTATCCCTATTATGCGAAGTTCGTGGTTAAGGGAGACTCTATAGCTTTCTATTACATTAATATAAACATTCCTTCTCTTATAGAGAGCGGGCGCGGTACTGATATAATTTAAGGAAGCGTTTCTCTAGATAATAAGACTAAGGATAATTACATAGTTATCCTGCCTAATATATATTATTACTTAAAGTTGTAGTAGGCAGATCTTAAAGCGCAAGGATTAACCAAAGGTAATAGATTTATATATAAGATCTTAGATTAGGACTAGACCACTAAAGATACAGAAAAATACGCGACTGACTAGGTGGCTTAGCCGTGCAAAAAAGGAGATATATATATAACTATACTATATCTTCCTTATAGGGTAAAAGGACCTTTAACTAGAACCTAGCAAACAATACTACTATAGTTTATTAGCGTTTAGGATGATTATAATAACCTTAAGGCTACAGAAGGAGGAACCTAGGTAGAGTTAGCAGATACTTACTAAGACTTAAAAGCGCCACCCCACACGCCATCTAGATATGCCAACCTTTACGGCATAATCCCATATCGCTTTCCTGCGGCAGTTAAACTTATAGCTGCCAGCGCCTTATCTAACGCCCTTCTAGGTAGACGACAATAGGACTCTTTAGTGGTAATCTAAGATCGTAATCTTCTTCTAACTGGTAATTAGAACGAAGTTGCGAAATAGATATATTCCTACCGTCTTAAAGCTGTTGAAAACTATAAGGATGCGTTTTAGATTATACATATAGCTAAAATAGAGCGCTTTAACAGCCACTTGTACTTCTACTATATTAATAATAGAATCAATCCTTTAACTATTGCGGTAGATCTAAGTAGAGTGCCCCCTATTATTATAGAAGGATAGAGTCATACAGAGTTGCCTAAAAAGTTATAGGACAGAACTAAGCAAATAGAAAGATGTAAAAGAGTAAGGTTATCTAAAAGCTGTCTATCTAATATCGCTTATACTATCCAATCAGGCGGACAAGAGCGGTCTTATTTAACCAGAACAGAGTCTCCTTGCTCACCATCTCGGGTTTATAGCAAGGGTAAGAAGCGTATACGGTCGCCTACTACACCTTTGTTTTAAAGATAGGGAGTTTTAGAGTTTTAGAGGTTATTAGGGGACAACAACTTAGGCGGGGGAGGTATACGGTGAGGTAAGTTGGCCCACTATATTTAGCATCCAATTTGGGTATGGTTTTAGGATAGCATAGGCCTCCTATAGGTATATAGATTGGCCCGCGGCCTTAGAGTCTTCAATAACTCAAACAGGCTCAACGGACAGTTTAGGGACACAATACACTCTTTTCTCTTCTTCTTACTAACTACTTTCCTACTGATTTCTACTAACTGACTACGACCGACCGACAGACCGACAGTACACTGACTTCTCGTCTAGAGAGAGACCTTCCCTCCCACAATAGTAGAGTTATAAGCTATCGATACTTATAAAACATACTATAAGGGAGAAGGAAAAGATTTTATCTACGCTATAATAACCATCGGCACCACTATATAATAGTGGCGATATAAGTTGGGTGGTTTTAAGCCTCTCTTTAGGCCTAGCGATTTAGATAACCGCTCCGCCTATATTAAGGCAAACTCGCCTAATGCTTTATAAATTCGTACTAGGTTTAAGTATATAAAAAAGTTTCCACCTTCGCTGCGCGTTGGTTAGTTATATGTATAACTAGGACAATTAGATCCTATAAACACCCCTATAGCGTCTATAGTGCCAGAGTAAGAGGACCCCTTAACCTAAAGCTATAATGTTTTTTAGACTATTTAACAATGCATAGAAGCTCCGCTACTGCGCTAACTATTATTACTGGGTCCGCTACTATACCTAGTGACTGGGTCTGGGATATGGGCCACTAAAAATACCATAGATGGGCTAGTGAAGAGCGGGTGTTTAATAAATAGAGAAAGCCGCGATAATATAGGTAGTCCTATTTAAATATTATTTAATAGAGCTACTAAACGTGCTACAAAGTATATATTGGCGTGGAATTTATATTAGGGACCTCTACGATAGTAACAAATGCTATTAGATATAGGGCAATTATTTTTATTTAAATTTTTAAACGGTATTAGTTGCGCTTTATATAGGTATAAGGGTAACTTAAGAAGCTTATAAATATCCTACCGCTACTAAGGGCGGTAAAGTCCGCGTTTAGTCACTAAGGAAATTTATATAAATTTAAAATAAATACAACCCTAGCGTCGGAGATAGAACATCTAAAGAGCACATTTTATAATCTCTATGGAACATGCTAGAGTTTCGCGACAGTAATATATACTCTATTAATGGGTAGCTGAGGCTAATAAAGACGTTGCTGCTAGTAAGGGAAAATATTTCTACGTTTTAAAACGTCTATTTATGTTATATTAGTTCTTAGGCGCCAATTCTATAAGGGATATACTTCTGTCTTCTAGCTCTTTAGAAGCCACGTAAACTAAGTTAAAGTTTACCTAAGTAAGAAATTGACAATAGTTTGCCGCTAACCGCTATGCACTTTATACCTATAAGCCTTAAGGGCATTCCTGTTCTATTAAGATTGTTATAACCTTCTATAAATCATTTTGCAACTAGCTAAAAGAAGAATAACTCTTTATAAGATATGGGAATTTGTGTCTACACTTATACTATCTTTCCCAATCTCTAATATAACAAGGATTGAAAGAGAAAGAACGTCCTTTAAAGACTACTTTATTAACGACTTACGCCTCTAGGAATTAATTTATACTATTTAGGTCACGTCTAGACAGCAAGTAGGGTTTCTTTAATGTTATTTTACTTAAATAAAGCTTGTTTTTATACTGCCGGCAAAGTTATAACTCCAAATTACACGGTTCGCATAGCCCTGCGCCTATTAATATACTCCTATACTTATGTCTAAAACACAACGTTTACTAGAGCATATAAGAGTAACTTGGGTAAACCAGCTCTAGGAAACGCGCATACATTTTTAATATAAGATTTATACTATCCGTTTTATATATATTGGCATTTTCTATATTTCTGGGTTTTAATATACCCTTTTATTAGGTTCCTAATTGATTTAAAAAGGTGCCTAAATTTAACGGGTTATAGTAGTATTGGACGAAATAGGAGTTATTAATATTCGATTTCTTAAAAAAGGCTCTAAGACCATTAACCTACTGCTTAAAAAGGCGAGCTGGTATAAGGTACTTAGCGCGGCATCTAAAGATTTGGTCTCGGAAATGGCTGTGCGGTTAGATATACAGTTCTTAAAATCTAACCTTTTTTTTTAGAGTTGCGCTATAACTAACTTTTTTAGGCTCTCTTTGTTAAAAATGTCTCCTCTTAGGATAATAATAACCTTTTATGGGATATTTCTAACCTACCTATATTGGAATTGTAGAGCTCCTACGGTCTTCTAGCCGCTTTAAAGCCTAATAGCGACTATAAACAGTTTTTAAGCTATATGCGATATATAGCTCTTACTAATAGTATATATAGTCTTATAGTCTCTTATAATCGCGCTAGTAATATAAGCGTTTATTTCTATCCTACGGATCTAGCGCAAGTAAAGGACTTCTACAAAAGAATAGAGGCTAGCTACGGAAGTAACTTAGTATAGATCTACTTTCCCTTAGCTATTAGAGAACGCGTATTAAGAGCCTGGATTTAAGAGGTAGATAGCAGCTTAAATATCTACAATCCTATAGTAGCTGTAAGAAATTTCTCCCTCCTACTATGCTCTAACTAACTTTAATGCTAGATCTGCACTAATTTTAGGCGACTTTACATATTTAGTCCTTATATTAGCCCATCTTATTATAAATCTTATAGGTTCTAGCTATTAGGGAATATATCTAACTACTCTATAATGGCCTTCTGCTATAATAATCTAGGTGCTAGGTCGCTAAAAAGTTGCTTAAAATTCGCGGTTATATCTAACCTAGGAAATTAATATATATACACTGCTATCCCCTTAGAGCCGCGGTTGCCAATCTCCCTAAGCCTTCCCCCCTAAGGGGGCGCTCCAAATAGGGATTGGTATTACTTAGAGGTATATCTTAAGGATATTATTGGTATACAGTTTTGTGTTAATAGACATTAGCCTTACTGGCCTTGTATTAGCATTCTAGTTTACTATAGCTAATAGAGTAAGGTCCTGGGCTAGTGGCGATTTGATTAAATAGTAAGCGAGATATTTTAGAAACCTTTATATATTTATTACCATAAGGCTTTTAGGGAGTCTAAGCCATATATTAAGGAAATTCGTTTCAATGAGGACCAGAATAAAATAACTGGCGGAGGTAATTAGGACGAAGTAGAAATGCGTAGCAAGCTTATATAGTGGTTTAGCCTTAAAGCTTCTATAATTATTATTCCAGATAATATAGTATAAAAGCATTATATTATTATAAACAGATCAAAATCGTCTTTAGAAATGATTAAAGCTAATAGCCCGCTTAGAAATAACTATAGCGAACATTACTAGCAAAATATAGTATTTTAACATTACGACTATATGAAAAGTATTACGTTCTTAAAATAGCATATTATAGACCTTTTTAACTTCCAAAATCTATTCTACGCTGTATTACTGTTGTTTAATTTCACAGAACGAACTGTTTAAGCGCTACTATACAAACCTATAGCGAGCATATAGATATCTCTTTAAAGCAACAAAAATCTACTATACTAGTTGGCACCGCATTATTATCTACTGTTATTGCCTCTACCTCCACCTTCTATATATCTTATTTATGGGCAGGGCCTTTGTCTAAAAGTTAGTATATAAATGAAATCAAATACCGCTAAGCTCGGATCCCTAGAACTCGGCCACCTCCCGAAGTCGGCCACCCAACCAAAATCAACCCACCAATTTGTCAACTTATTTTCTCCACAACGAATCGATCAATATAGACCAAAATAAGTAGAACTTATAAATAGCTATCGTAGATTTCAAATCTGGTGTTTATAAGTATACGCGAAAAGCTATGCTTGCATACGGTGTCCCTTTGTTAATTTAAGCGATTAATTAAGTGGTACGCTTCTAGGGCAATTTATACACTAATATAAATATCTATTAACTCCTACACAGGGGGCCTTGCTTATAAATTGAGTACTTAAATAAGATTTATAAAGATTTATTCCTTTATATATATAATTATAGAAGAATAGTAATGTAAACCTTTAATTAAAATAGCGATATAAACCACCTAAGTTAAATATAGGTAATTAGCTATTTTAAATAAAAATTTATATAAAAAATTTATTTCCCTAGTTAATGGAAAGCATATAAATTAATAGGGCATAACTAAAGTAAATTGAAAAATTCTATACCCTTTATAAAAATGTATAAAAAAAGGTTAATATACAAGTAGAAAATACCTAATATATAAATGAATTTAAAGTTATATTAAGTGCATATATAAACTAAATCACTATTAGAGATACCTTTAAAAAGAAGACATTTATATAGTCACTAAATAATTATAAATAGGCATTTATTATAGAGAAAATATCTGCTCTTAATTAATTAATTAAACTTCTTATAAATTTTAAAGAAAAACACTTTTAATTAATATAATTCCACTAAGAAAAATCACCCTATTAAGTATATATAATATTAAAAAATAAGTAAAAAATAAATATTATTATATTTAACTAATTTACTAATATTTTTTTACCTAAAACTAAATTTTTTAATAATAAAGCTTAATTATTATTTTTTAATAGCTATATAGGCCACTATGTAATTAAGTTTTTATTAAAATATATATAATATAATATATAACTTGTTTTTCTATAGCTTTATTTAATATAATAACCCTTAAATATATAATATTTCCCCTTTATAAAATTAAAATATTAGGACTAAATTATAGAGCTTATATTTCTTAACAATATAACTTTAGTTAAAGGGTGCTACTTTACTAAGTATAACTACAAAGCCTAAAAAGAAGGACTTTTAGCAAAATGGTTAAATTTAGGTAGTATACCTTTAGTATTTATTTATAGAATCCGCGTAAGGGCTTTAAGTCTTTATAAGTTAAAAATAAGGCTTTAATAGAGGCTTTAAGCTTTAAATAAGCTAATAGTAATTAGTTTAGTATTATAGACACTCTAAAAAAGACCTATAATATATATTAGATAACTTAAGGCCTTTATAACGAGTATATACTTAATTAAAAGACTTAGTACTTTTATAAAAAGGAAGTTAACAACTTAAGCAACTTACTATAGAGGCTGTATATAAAGACGCTTAAATATATAGCTTGAGATCGCAGCTTAAGGACCTTAAAGACCTAAAATTTTATGGGTAGGTAGCTGTAGATCTATATATAAAATTTATAAATATAGATTTGATTAAACAAGGTATAGGGGAGGCAGACGGGGAAAAGGCTAAAATAAGGGCAAAGGAGTTAAAATCAAAGCCTTAAAAGGCGTCAGATTGAAAGGCCAGGGCCGATTTACTAAATAGCACGTAGGGATAGAAGATTAAATTGGTTTGGTTAGGTATGGATAGCTATAGAAGTGGTGGGGTTCGATTCGCTTAAGTGGCCGAGTTCGGGAGGTGGCCGAGTTCTAGGGGTCCGAGCTTATATTATATGCAGCGCCATAATAGTTATAAAGGACATCCGCTTTGTACTAGTAAGGGTCTCCTTCTTCTATAAATTTTGCTATCGCGTATACCATTTAGTCGTGTAGGTAGACTATAAGTCTATTAATTTTTATCCTGGTTAGTCTAAGTTTCTGCAAGTAATGCTAATCTTAAAGGTAAATAACATATAGTGGAACTTGGCATTGAATATAGTTTATTATATAATGATTAAGCAAACAGTCTCTATAATAGGTATAGTCCCAATAATTCGCTCTCTATATTTCGTCTCTAAAGCTATATTTCTTCTTATAAGAAGCATACGAATCTTCGAATTTTATCTAGTCTAATAGATAGGCACTATAACTGCTAAGTGCCATAGTACCCATCTGCTTTCTCCCGTTATAGATAGCTTTGCTATTAAGACTGCAAATAGCTCTATCCTTGCTTTCCTTATCTATGTTATAAAATATTCTTATATAAGCTGTTTTTGTGAGCGCGAATATTAATAGTGCTCGCTGTTAGTTATCGACACTATTAAGAATTTCAGTTATGGAGTTAATTTCCTTATAGTATTTTATAAGGACGTTCCAAGCTTAGTTATAGTCTATATAGGGAAGTGATCTTAAAAGCGCTTATTTATCTATGCTCTTAAATAATTTCTCGCAATCGTTATATGGTATTTTTTGGAGAAAAGCTCGGCAGATATATAAATTTATTAACTAGCTTATATATTGCTGATACATCGCAATACGCGTATTATAGTCGCCATTAATAAAACAGTTTACTTCATTTATATCAATAGATATATTAGGCCGAAGAGGTATATCATTATCCTAAAATGAAAATATCTTTAAATAATAGAGTTAATAGGTATTCGTAATAAAGAACTAGCTTTAACCCTTTTATAGTAAGATTTACGGCGCTTAATAAATTAGGTTTATAGGGGGTAATTTTAATAAGGGGGTCACCTTCTTAAGGGATAACCTTTTAGTAGAAGTAATTACTAGATCTTATCTACCTTACTAGTTTATCTAATTACTAAAAGTATATTTTACGCCTAAGCTAAAAACAATTAGTTAAGTTACTAAATATAAAATACTAAATATGTTATTCTTTTCTTTAATGCCGACGCTAGATAAGGAATGATAAAACTATTATAGCCAGCTAAAATACCCTATTACCTTCTCCAAATCTTCTAACCTTTACTTTAGTGTTTTAGTTTATAGCTTCCTGCTTCTTCTAAAGCCGTTACTCCTACTTCTCCCCTCTATACTTCTCCTTAAATAATTTCTTAGCTTATTTAAGCAGATCTTCTCTAAGATTATCCTCTAATACCACTAATAACGCCCATCTAATAGTGCATTGTATAGATCCATCCTCTATAACGCAAAGAGCCTTAATATACTTAACTATATAATCGTTATCCTCTCTATGATATGGATATCTCCTTATCTTCTAAAGTCGCTTCTCCCGTTATAGGTCCCACTCCTTTTCTCCAAACTTTGTCTTAAATAAGCCCTTAAACTAGCTATAATGCTCTTCTCCTACTAGACTATCCGTTGGTACCTCTAATAACGTCCATTTTATAGTGTATAGTATGGACCCGCTATCTGTAGGCTGAATAGCCTTAATATACTTAACTATGTAACCCTTCTTATTTTCGTTAGGTAGATATACGTAAAGGAGTATTTTCTCTTTATAAGGATCTAATAACGGTAATTGCCCTATTCTCTTTATCTCTTTGGCCTTTACCATTTTCGCCCCTAAGCTTTTACGTCGCTTGGCGGATTGTGTCACGAAATTCGTGTAGAGCAGTTCATTGATGAAATGGGTTGATTGATTGATGATCTTGACTTGATCGTTGATTGATGTCCTTGTTGATTGACCTAGGGCCCCTGGGGCTCTGAGGAGATTTACAATGCACGTGCTCCGTGCACGTGACTCGTGCACGTGATCCACGCCTTTAGAGAATACAGATTATCTGACAGATTGACCGTCTTAAAAAGGCGTAGAGGAATTAATAGACAAGGCGGACCGTTTCTAAGCAGGAGTATTCCAAGGTAGAGCATTAATACTAGATAGTAGAGCCTTAATTTAAAGTAGAGTGTATTAACTTTGTTGTTCTAGTAATAGTTAATAAATAGGGTCTAATCTATTAACGTTCTTGGCTAGACTATACTCGCTAATAACATTTTCTAAGGAAATATATTAGATAGGCTAGGATGGTTTTAAAACTATTTTAGTATACCTTAAGAATACGCTCTTCTTAAACTTGCATTACTCTCTATAGGATTGCTACTAATATAATACTCTATGGCTAAATTACTTTAGGAAGGTGTTTACTCTAAATACTAGTTACTATTTTGTCCAGAGTTGACTTTCTTACTACGAAGGTATTTGCTATAAACGTTATTAGTAAATGCCTTAGTCGGACTTAGTATACAAAAATTGTTAACTATCTCCATAGATTTGTCCTGTAGTTTTTCTCTAATAAGTTTATTGCGGGAATTAGAACGTCCGATCCTAGTTATATGGATATAGTCTAGTCTAGTCTATAACCCACTTTCTTACTCCTAGAGAGTATTAGCGTTCTAATTACTTATATAGTTACTAGCGTTGTCAGAGCCAGAGTGGCTTCTCCGCATTATTTTAGAGCGATTAGGGACCGATACCTCACTCTAGGCACTATATTATTTATAATTCTCTTAGAATTATCTTGATTGGAATTCTTAAAGGGGGTTAGAGAGTATTCCGAGACTAAAATAATTCCAACCGGCTTCTCCAGCCGCTTAGCTACCTTTTTAGAACTAAGTTAATTATAGGGTACTCTATTGGTGCGGTTATAGGCAAAAACGTTATAGGCTGCTACCTTAGCTAACGCCTTATTATAAGCTAATCCCTTAATTGGGCTGCTAAGTGGACCACTGCGGATAGAGTTAGCGTTATTTAAAGAATCCAGACTGCGTTGTCTCTGCTTATAGTGGCAGCTTTTAGGCGCTAATGCCTCTTAGTCTGGCTTATTAGTACTTCCGCTAGTATTATAGGTTTAGTTATTAGGGCTCTAACTACTATTAATACTATTAGTGCTCTCTAGGTTGGCACCTGGGTGACTAACCGTAATATTACTTAGAATACTAGAAATAGAAGTAAAGCCAATCTAGTCGCCAACGGTAGTGGACTTAAGGCTTTAGGTGCCGTAGTAGGGTGGGCCGATATATAGTTTTCCAGTATTTGGAGTAGCTAGTTTATCTATAATATAGTATAAGCAATTTTCTTGAACTGATTATAAAAAAAATTTAAATATAATATATTTACCTTTGCCGTTAACCAATACTCTAGTCCCAGCTCTAGCTCTAGCTCTAGCTCTAAACCTAGACCTAGACCTAGACCTAGACCCAGATTTATACCTATTATAGAAAACACCGTCCTCCTAGCCCCTATTGCTGGCTAGCTACTTAGCGGCCGTACGCCTAGGGCTAGGACTGGCTATTAATACGCTTCTCTAATGTTTCCCAGAAATAAGATCTTCTACCTTTAAAAGGAAGTTATTGTTATCGTTATTATTGTTACTATTATCGTTATTATAATCGTTATCGCGGCTACCGACACTAGTTTTCCTAATAGGGTTACTATTTATAATAGATAATTTTCCTGCGTAGCATTAGATACTATTACTATAACCCAGCTGCGTATGCATTTACCTTAGGTCCTAGTTAAGCCATCTCTAGCTTTCTAGCGCTCTATAACTTTTTTTTCCGGGATAGGACCTGTGAGATCTATAATTAGTATAGAATAGTTGTTTCCCTTAGTAGGTTTCCAGCTTTGCCCGCTAGGTTTTAAGGCAGACCCTTTAAAGTAGGGCGATTAAGAGACTAGTCTGGCTTTAGGTAACTAGGTAGTTAATTCCGCGGGATTATAGAACCTCTAGTATTCCATTTATAGGTTAAAACTTAGGACGAAAAGATGTAGAATAGGTAAGTATTCTTTTTAAGTAAGATAATCCAGAAATAAGCAAGAGTGTATATTCTTTATAGGCGTGCTTTAGCATGGCTTGGTTCTTAATTTGCCGCTAACCTTACTAAAATAGTAGCTTAGCTTAGGTAGCTTCTGGCAAAGACGTTATAGTATATAAATATTACGCCTATTCCCTTAGAATTAGTGGTGCCTCCAGTACTAGAATTGGCCTAGTAAGTTAACCCCTAGCTAAAGGAACCACTTAGAGAGTTGTCTGAGATTTACGTGTTATTCCCCCTACTAAATCCTTTAAGTTTTCTTATAGGATACCACTTCTTTTAGCTAGCGAATGTATAAAGGGGTACAGCCATTACTGTCTGCGCCTTGCTATACTAGGGCCCACGTTAGTAATGCTTTATCTATAACTCCTAGAAGCAGAGGCAGTATTGGTATTTATTAGTGGTGTTAAGTTAGCTTACTCCGCCTCTTTTAGTTATATTACTACTTACTTTCTTACCAATTTAAAAGTGGATGCTTTAGGTGCCCCTTATACAGTATAATATAGTCTCCCAGATAGACGACTTGCTATAGCATTGCTGTTAAATCGAGGTTGTATATCCTTAGCTATTTTTTATAGAGTTTAAATCTAGCTTTCTAAAGCGGACTAAAGCTAATACTTAGGATTTAGGGGGCCAATAGCAAACCCTAGACCCCAGTATATTGGCCTTAGTTTATAGTATTTAATTGCCGTAGTGTATTACCCGTTCTTATATAAGATAGAAACTCTTACAGTAAAGACAGAGTCAACTAACCTGGAGTTATTTGGCGAGCACTCTATATTAAGCATTAATAGGGGTTTACGGACCCGTTCTGCCACTATAGTAGCTCTATATAGTAAGGCATTTCCTTTACAGTTATAAGGTTAATATAGCGGTTCTTTAACTAAGTCCACCTATTCTCTAAGCCTCCTACCACCCTTTGCTGCCTCCTTCTGCCCTACTTACTGTTATAGACGCTTTAAGTACGATGTTACGACTACTTGGAGAGGAGTCGGAAGAAGCTAGTTGGTTAATACAGGCACGGTCCAGGATGGATCCGGTAGAACCATGTGACAAGAAATGGTAACCAAGGTCACGTAATATGATCTATGTGATCTGTGTGATCTATATAATCTATAACAAAGCAAACAGAGTAGACAGAGTAGATGAAGCAAGGACTTTCTTAGGAGTTAGGATATATATTTAAAGGACCACAGTCCCTACCTAGATAGTTCTTTCCTTATAGTAAATCTTAGAATACAATTAGAGTTAATCTATTAGGCAACCACTCTACACTAGTTGTTATCTTATACTGTTACGTTGTTAACTTCTTGTTTACTTACACACCTAGCCCATTAACAAGTCTACCGTAGTATTTCCTACAGGGCTTTATTACACATTTACTACCTAGTTACAGTATTAATAAAGTTAAATATTATGCCACCCAAAGCGCAAGTTATGACGCTGGCAAAGGCACTGGTTATAATACTATCCACAGTAGCGACAACATTAGGAATAGGAGGAGACACTAGTATAGAAGATACTAATTCGCAGCTAGTTACGGTAGGTTAGTTACAGGAAATGGTTAATTAAATAACAGACAATAATTAAATACTTAAAGAGTGACTTAATAGCATTAAAGCAGCTAAGATTAAGCTACCGTTAATTAAGCAATTCTTAGGGGAGAAGTTAAAACTTAAAGGATTCCTTACGCAAATGCACTTTAAGGTTATGCAAGAAGGGGCGAAGTTGGCAATACCTATGGACTAAGTAGCATACGCAGGATTGTTCTTAACTGGAAGAGCACTTAAGTGGTTTAAACCTTACCTTACTAAAATCCAAATAAACGGAATAATAACTACTAATTAGGAAGTATAGTTTATGTTTACTAACTAGAATAGGTTTACGGAAAGACTAATATAGATATTTGGAGACCTAGAAGCAACAACTATAGCAGAAAGAAAACTTCAGAACTTAGTATAACGCACTTTAGCAATTAAGTACACAATGTAGTTTTAGATACTTGCAACCTAGGTTAAGTGGAATAATAGGGCGCTTATAGTACAGTATAAGTAAGAACTTAAGGCTAAAATCCAGGACGTAATTATCCTAATAGAAGATGCGGAAACTCTAAGAGAGTTAATAGATTAATTAATAAAGATTAACAATAGGATCTATTAGAGGGAATAAGCTAAGAAAGGGCAAGATAGAGTTCTATAGTTATATAAAGCGTAGAGTACGCATTAACAGACGCAGAGTTAAAAACTATGGAATGGCGGACTAGAGCCAATGGACCTAAGTAGTACTAAAGAATCTAAATAATGAAATAAGAAACTATAGAAACCTAGAGGTTAAGGATTAAGTAATTATAGGACTAAGGAGTAGAGGCTAAACCAAGGATCTTAATAGCAGAAGATATTTAGGCAGACTCTACAGCAAAAGCAATAGTTCAAAGATAGAGCTTATATAAATTACGGAAAACAGGGTTATTTTACCAGAGACTGTAGAGGTGGTTAGAGTAACTACGCGGTAAAAGGTACTAGGTCGTTAGAGTATAATAATACGGATATAAGTATATTACGCGGGACTAAGGAATATTTAATTAAACATTTCGCGTTTTGTTATAATAACGCATGCCAAATTTATAAGGACGCTAAGTACGGCGCAAGCTTTTGGCCATAAGAGCCAGAGTTAAGAGGACTTAAAGGAACTAGAGAGTTAGATAAAGAATAAAATTAACTCTATAAGCTAGATTAAGATATTACAGCAATATACGGATAAAGATTAGTAACAATAACAATGGAATTAGAGTACTTATTAATTAATAGCAACGAGGAAGAAAGGGAGGCTAACTAGGGGCACTTAAACCTTAATAACGCAACAGAAGTAGAGACTAAGACTACTATAGAACGCCGTTCAGTAATAGGTATTATAACACTATTAAATATGGCATCTATTACTTTATAAGATGGAAGGAGCAATATCTAAAGACAATTAAGCAAGTAAATAACTGCTAGTGCTAGCTTACCACTTAATAAAGGCAAAAGGCTATAGGCTTAAGATTCTTAAAAAGAGATAAGACATACCTAAGAACCCACAACGGACGAAAACTAATGGGAAAGGGCAGCAGCTTAGTTTAAAAGGATTTACATAAGCATAGGATGTAAGTTTAAGAACTATAAGTTTAGGGAATGAATAAGAACGTCAGTTCTAGGTAAACGCAGTATTTAACCTAAAGATTAAAAGGTCAATACCAAGATTAAAAAGTAAGACAACTTTAAGGATCTAGCTATAAGACGCAGAAAATAGGAAACTATAGATAAGTTTAGGTAAAGAATTATTATATAGCAAGAGAAAAAGCTAGATAAGAGATTAGCTACGCTAGAATATATAAGGGACAGAGCACCCATATAAAGAATTACTAATAGGCCTAAGGTAGGCACGCCTAAAGCAAAGTAGTTAAATAAACTGGAACAAGAAGAGGATCTAAGGATTCTAACCAGATTCAGAGAAAGATATACTAAAGGCTGTTATAACGCGGCAATAATAAGGTACTTTCTAACAGACAAACTATATACACTAAACTAGTTATATAGAAAGTGGTATAGGCAACAACACAACAACAAATAGGAAGATTTCTATATGTGGCTGGACAAAAAAGTTGTCCAAAACTAACCCATTACTAAGAAACACATAAGTCACATTAAAGGAGCATTAATTATAACGTTAAGGAACCTAGAAGAGGGATCTAGGGATTAGAGAAGCAAGAGATAAATCTTAGTACCTATAAACAAAAGACTAATAGTTAGATTAGCTAGACAGGAGTTTAAACTTAAGAATAAAAACAAGTTAAGAGTTAACCCAAGTTACCTAGCGCATTATATACTATTGTAGATAGCCTATATAGATAATATGTGCAATATATATAGAACACCAAAGGACAAAAACCGGAAGTATCTAACTAGAATATATTTAGCACTAGATAAAAAGAAATACAGAGATGCCAAGTATATATACAAATGGCACCTAGTAGAAGTATAGAGTTAAGAAGACCTAATACTTTAACCAGGAAGATTCCTTACGGAAGAATGCCTAGACAGGCAATAGTGGTGGAATTGTCTAGAGAATACTTGTCTATAGTATATAGAAGAAAAGAAATAAACTAAGTATTGGCCTAAGGAGGACTAAGTATAAATAGGATCTAGTAGCTAATAGTTAGGAAAAGGAGAGGCCCACAGGACTAGAGGAAGCTAGTAGTAGAGCCTCAGACCCTTAAAGGAATTTAAGGTTAATACCTAAATTTATAAGTAAAGTAGCAAGATCAGCAGTTTAAGGCACTAGTAGATAGTGGAGTAATGAGAAACCATATATTACTAGTAGTAGTAAAGAGGATAGGGTTACTATACAGATAAAAGGAATACCTATATCCACTTATAATAATTTCAGGAGATTAAATAGTCTATAGAGGAGGCATCATTAATCTTAAAACAGGACCTATTTAGTTAACTATTAAAAGGAAACCAGTTAAGATGTCTTTTAATATTCTACCGTTAGGAAAGGACAAGGCGATACTAGGGATACCTTAGTTATAGGAATATAATCTAAAGATTAATTAGGTTATAGGTTAGGTCGATATTAGGGATACTTAATAACATAAAATGCGATAATAAACTAAGTTGGTATAGTACTAAGTTGGAGCAATATATAAAGAGACTAAGCGAGGCTTAAGTCACGTACTAAAGAGATACTATAAGTATAGTAAACGGTTATAGTTACTAGAAAGTAAAAAGCTGTTAGAGTATATAGCATAGAACTATAAGATAGAATTAGAACTAGGAATAAGTTTAAAGATTTTTCTAATCTATAAGCTTACTAAAATAGAGTTAGTAGCGCTTAAGGAGTTTGTCCAGGAAAACTTATAAAAGGGATATATCAGACCATTATAGTTATTAGCAGGATATCTAGTGCTATTTATCCCAAAGAAAAACGGAAAACTTAGGATGTGCATTAACTATAGATAGTTAAATAGCATTACTAGGAAGAACTAATATCCTTTACCCTTAATTAGCGAAATCTAAGATAGGATAGGCAATATAAAGATCTTTATAAAGATAGATCTAAGATGGGCATACCATTAGATTAGGATCAAGGAAGGCGATAAATAGAAGGCAGCCTTTAGGTTAAAGGAAGGACTATATAAGCTATTAGTAATATAATTTAGGCTTATAAATACACCAGTAACGTTTTAGAAAAGAATTAATAGCGTGTTAGGAGAACACCTAGATAAGTTTATTATAGCATATCTTAACAACATTATTATTTACTTAATAAGTAAGGAGGAACATGGAGAATATATTAAGTAGGTCTTAAAGAGACTATAAAAAGAAAAGATGCCAGTAGCAATTAAGAAATGCGAGTTCTTTATAAAGAAAACTGATTTTATAGGATTTATTATTAAACTAGGAAAAATCAGTATAAACCTAAAGAAGGTGGAAGCTATAGTAAATTAGCAAGAACTAGAAAACGTTATATAGTTAAGATTATTTCTAGGGTTTTATAATTACTATAGAAGGTTTATTACACAGTGGTTAGTAAGCATTAAGCCATTTATAAGACTTATAAAGAAAGAGGAACTATGGGTTTAGAATAAGGAGCAAAAGAAGTTATTTAAGAAACTTAAGGAGTTATTTACCCAGGAACTAGTCTTTAAAATCTATAGGTTAGAGCTAGACACAGTTATGGAAATATATGCATTAGACTTCGCACTAGGAGCATATTTGCTATAAAAGCATTCGGACGCGTGGTATCTAGTAGCGTATTATAGTCGAAAGATAACACTACCAAAGTTAAACTATGATATCTACAACAAGGAGTTATTAAGTATAGTTGCAGCACTTAAAGAATAGAGAGCATTCTTACAAGGCATAGAGAAACCATTTATGGTTAAGATGGATTATAAAAACCTAACAGGGTTCCTAATAACAAAAGAACTAAACTAAAGATAGGTTAGATAGGCGGAGATACTTATAGAATACCATTTCGAAATTCAGTATATAAAGGGAACAGATAACGCACGAGTAGATACTCTAAGTAGAAAGGCTAAATTATAAAATAACAAGAAACTGTTAGGGGCTTTACTGTGAAAGTATTAAGACGGATTAATTAGATATAATTATCCAAAGATTACAGCAACTAGAGAAGGTTAAGTTTATAAATTACTAAAGAGTAATTAGACGTAGAGGATCTAAGAGGCATAGGTAGAGGATCCAGACTCAGAATAGTATAAGAATAGAAAAGCAACTTATGTTCTAGAAGCAGTGGTAGAGGAATTTATAAGAGACTTTTATAAAGGATGATATAAGGGCATAATAGAGCTATAGGCTTAGTGTTAAGACTTTAAGAGGAGTATATTATTTAAGGAATCTGGGGACTAGTAAGATAAGTTATAAAGAAATGTCCAGATTGCTAAAGAAATAAGCCAATAAGGCATAAGCCGTATAGAGGGCTATAACCAGTTAAAATACTAGAGAGACTATGGGAGGTTATATTATGGGACTTTATTATTAAGTTACTAAAGTTAAAAGATCCTATTACCGGATAAGATTATAACGTAATTCTAGTAATAGTAAATAAGCTAACAAAGTGGTGATACTTTATAGCGTATATAGAAGAAATCTTAGCAGAAGATATGGCTAGAATCTATATTAAAGAAGTGTTTATAAGGCATGGAGCGCTAATAAAGATTATATTAGATAGAGATCTAAGATTCATAGCAGCATTTTAGGAGGTATTCTTAGCAGAATAAGGGGTTTAAGTAGTAACGTTAACTGCATATTACCTATAGATAGATAGTTAAACAGAAAAATTGAACTAGACACTAGAGCAGTATCTAAGGCATTATATTAATTATGTATAAAATAATTGGGTATCGTTGTTACTAGTTATATAGTTTGTGTATAACGCAATACTATAGGAAGGGATAGGCACGTTACCTTTTAAGGCGAACTACGGCTATAGGCCTAGGTTATTACTATCGCTATAATAAGTAAAGAAAACAAGTAGTATAGCTAAAGAAAGAATAGAGACGTTAATAAATCTTTATAATTACCTTAAAGAAACAGCTAAACTAGTACAGGAAAGGATAAAAAGGTACTATAATGCTAAGAGATCTAAGGAACCAGATCTTAAGGAAGGGGACAAAGTATAGCTACTATATAAAAATTTCAGAAGTCGACAACTAAGTAAGAAGTTGGATTATGTTAAACTAGGACCATTTATGGTTAAAGCAAAGATCTTAGAAGTTATGTATAAGTTAGACTTACTAGAAAATATAAAGATCTACCCTATATAGTATATTATAATACTAGAGCCAGTATACGGGAATGTTAAGCTATTAGTTTATAAAGTAGACATATATAGAGGACAAGAAGAAGACAAATGGCAAGTTTTAAAGATTATTAGTTATAAGGACGTTGATAATAAAATATAGTATAAAGTTAAGTAGATAGGCTATAAAGAGACTACCTGGGAACCACTAGATAATTTAAAGAATGCTATAAGAAAGGTATAGGAGTATTAGAAGAAAACGGGTTAGGCAGCATTAATAAAGAAGGATTGCCAAAGAATAAGTCACCTAAGGGGGACCTAAGAGGAGCACCTGCTAATATATTTAGAGTTGTTTCCCTCTCTATTGGAGGAGAATCCGTTCTTTTATCACCAAGTTCCTAAAGGCCTTGTTCTATAAGTTTCTACTCCTTAAAATAAACCTTCTTACGCACTTTCTTAAGACGGATTAACTAAGTAGATGCAGCTAGTTAAGAGTTAAGAGTACGCTATTAAGCAGCGGCAGCCTCTTGCTTAGTATTATAAAAATAATAAAGTTTAGCCAGCGCTACTAAGAGCTTATCATTAAGTTTTATAGCGGTAGATTAAACCTAGGACCCTAGCAGCAATTAATAAGGGTACTTGAAGACTATTAAGAGTAATAGGACGCGTATACTTAGTGTTAGAGACGGAATAAACGTCGCAGGATGATTAAATGTTCGCTTTAATGCACTCTAAATATAAAGAGGGTTGCTAAGACAAAGGACTCGCTAACGCAATACAAACTAACCCCTCTTTCGCACAACAAGAACACGGAAATGGTATTATTTTACTAAAAGACAATATCGCAGCAACGGTATAAGACTAATAAGCTATAGAAGTAGAAGAAGGAGCTTTAGGCATTATAAGCAATAATATTAACCGAATTAATTAGACGGATATTATATCTCTAGTAGACAACTTAGAGATATTAGGAATCTTTAAGGACAAAGATAAAGAGGAGGGAGATGGTGTTACGGACACTTTAAGTACAATGTTATGACTACTTAGAGAGGAGTTGAAAGAAGCTAGTTGGTTAATATAGGCATGGTCTAGGATAGATCTAGTAGAACTATATAATAAGGAATGGTAACTAAGGTCACGTAATGTAATCTATATAATCTATGTGATCTATATAATCTGTAATAGAGCAAACAGAGCAGATAGAGTAGACAGAGTAAGGACTTTCTTAGGAGTTAGAATGTGTATTTAAAGGACCACAGTCCCTACCTAGATAGTCCTTTCCTTGTAGTAAATTTCAGAATATAATTAAAGTTAATCTGTTGGGCAACCACTCCACACTAGTTGTTATCTTGTACTGTTACATTGTTGACTTCTTGTTTACCTACACACCTAGCCCATTAACAAGTCTACCGTAGTATTTCCTACAAGGCTTCGTTACACTTACACCATACTACTATGGTAGTTGTATTTTAGTAACCAGTTGCGATATAGGCTCTATAACTTCTTAATCTAGCTGCAGCCACCTAAGTCATACTCTTAAAGCAGTAAGGATGAGGCGTATTTTTTAGTTATCTATAATAATAACCTAATAGAGTGCTAGTGCTAAAGCAATTTCTGGCACAACGTATAAGGGTTAAGTTAGTGTCTTAACTCCAGAGCAGATAATCCTCTATTAGAGCTAAAATAATAGAAAATGGGCGAAATGGGGCTATATAGATATTAGAAACAAAGACTAAGAATATAAATAGCTATAAAAAGAGTACTAGAGAGGAGAATAAACAAAAAGCAAGGCGGAGAGAAAAGAGGCTTAGAGTATACTTAATATCAGTCTCCCCAAATCTAATACGACGGTAGTATATAGGCCCTAGGAGCGGAAATAATAGTTAAATATTTAGAAGTTAGCTAAGAGGGTGCGCATCTCGGCATTAGTTATAATTAGAAGGTTAGCGTTAAGAAGTGGGCGCAGGGCAGTAAGGGTAGGGCCTTACAGCAGGGGTATAATAAAGGTAGAAGTGGAATTCAAGAGAGAAAAAGCTAGTAGAGAGGCAGTAAAGGTAATAAAGTATTTTATAGACGTTAAAAGCGGCGGTCGACTAAGCAAGAGAGCAATACCTAAAAACGGGTGTCAGGGCCCCGCTAAACTTAAATAGACAGCGCACCAGGACAGAGTTTACCTATAATAAATTATTTATTATTTTTTCTTTATATCTCTATTTTATAGAGGGGTCTAGGGGGAAGCGTAAATATATAGTTAGATAATTTACTACTATATAGGGCTGGGCTTCTAAAATCCTCTAAATTAGTAGCAAAGGTGGTTAGTAGCAGAACTGCCTTTAAGCTTAAAGATTTGCTATCCTTAGGTCTTAAGGGAAGTAGAATAAACACTTTAATCGCGCTAGTAGGGGGGGCGGCTAACCTATACTAGCTAGACCCTTATAGCGAATAGTTTACATATACTTGCCAAAAGGTAGAGGCTATATATTTAGCTATTACTATGGCTAATAAGTATAGCTAGCGTAAGTACCCGTGACGTTTTGGTTTTCGTAAACTCAACCAACACCACCTCGCTAGCTAGGTGGCTGCCAGCACGGTGCACAGCCCAGCAAGGAACCCAGAAATTTTTAACTAGCAAATTGCTAACAAAACCAAAAATCGGTCAAAAAATTTGAAACTTTAATAATAAATTATAAACTATATAATTAATATAATTAAACTTGCTAGAACTCTTTATTATTACTATCTTTCTATACCTACTCACTTTTTAAAGTATAGAAATCTACTATATTCTTATTAAATCTATAATCGCAAAAATCTTAATTATCTCTCTACTAGAAAATAAGGATTTTATTCCTAAAGAGAGTTTAATATTTAAAAAGAGAGCAGGTATAGAGAGATGGAACTCTTTATTATTTCTACCAACTTAGATTAT
>Ga0307507_10003594_pt1 | contig 29524 bp, 10 predicted proteins | sample 7_EM_MG_FD_207223 | JGI IMG/M metagenome (GOLD analysis project Ga0307507, IMG submission 207223) | Populus trichocarpa ectomycorrhiza microbial communities from riparian zone in the Pacific Northwest, United States - 7_EM | ecosystem: Host-associated > Plants > Roots > Unclassified | place... | reverse complement strand
GCTATACTGTAGACTAGGAATTGTTCGTAATGTTTTCTCCTTTGTATATTTTAGGGCAGTAAAGATCTCTTTTCCCTGTGCCTTTTCTAGAAAACTATTCCAGCAATTGGTTTTAGCTTCTCTTATTACATGGAAGTATTGATTCTTAGCTTCCTTATAGGCTTCTAGTCTCGAACTTCTAGTAGGTTGTTCTTCTTAAAGTCTTCCTAGTTTTACCATTTTTTTCCTTTTCTGTAGAAGCTCTGTATTCCACCATAGTTTAGAGAATTCGCAGGTTCTAGATCTAGGAATAGCTTTCTCTGCTGCTAGCTTAATACAGCTAGTAAGATCTACAACTAGATCATCTACTAGCGTGCTTATGCTTCTATCCCTAAGTCTATACAAATCCTCTAGGGAGGCTAGGGGACCTTTTTCTCCTATCTCTATATAGGGGGTTTCTCCTACTAGTTCTTCTAGTACTAAGATTTTTGCTTCTAGTTCTAGCTCTTAAACTAGTTCTACTAAAGAAGTAGAGAAGAGCTCCCAGTTTGCCTTTTTTATAGAGAATGGAGTTCCTTAAAGAGGGTTTAGGTATCTTTGCGTCTCTCTAGTAAATAGAGAGAAGGCTATAGTCTTGTGATCAGATCCTGTTTCTTCTATTATAGTCCAATTATCCTAGGTGTTTTCTTGAAAGTTTCCTAAGTAGAAGGCTAAGTCTATAATAGATTTTTCTCTTATATTGGATCTATAAAAGGTCCCTTCCTGTTTATCAGAATTTAGTAATTGGCAGTTGTGTTTATCTAACCAATCTACTAGTTCTTTAGCCTCTCTAGTTGAGTTCCTAGCTAGTGCGTTCCACCTTATATGGTGTAGGTTATAATCTCCTACTAGTATAAAGGGGAGGTCTATTTCTAGTTCTAGAATGGCCCTAGAGATAGTAGATCTACTATTTCTTTGGGATCTAGAGTCCTCGTCTAGTTGTCTCTCATTATAGATATTAAGCAGTAGAAATCTCTCAAATTGGCCATAGATTTCTAGTGCTATAGTATCTGTATCTTTACAGATATCCTCCCTATTTCTATATTATAGGATACTAGAACTAGTTTTCCTTATATAGATAGCTACTCTAGGGCGAATAGCTAGATTGCTAGGGAGGATAACGTTAAATGCAGGATGTGGAATAGAGAAGTAGGATCCTTTTTGCCTATCTTTCCAGGTACTAGGTTCCTGTACTAGAATAATATCTGTTTTTCTCCTAAATCCTATTTCTAGTAGGGTTTACTATACTTCTTGTCTTTTTCCTACATTATGTTGTATAAAGGGGATTTCTCCTTTAGCTTTAGAAGCTAGGGAGATTTCTTCTTCTTCCTGTATAGAACCTTCTAAGTGTATACTCATTGGTATATTAACTTAGCTGCTTTAAGAGACTGGCAGTCTTTGCTAGTAGCAAAGTGTTTTTCTTTACAATTAATGTAAAGAGGGGTAGTATGCTTGCAAGGTTTGCCTATTGTATTGCAACTCAAACAGGAGTGGTCTTTAGATAGGTGTGCTGCTGCACAAAACTAACAGGCCCTATTAGAGCATCTATCTCCTATATGGCCAAATTTTTGGCAGCTTATACATTGTGTAGTAGAAAAGACTTCTAGGTATTTAACTACCTTGGTAGCTACCCCTATAATTAGGATTTCCTTCTGCTTAAGGATTTCCTGTCTTTTCTCCTCATTTTCTACAGCAAATACTATAGAGCCGAACCTAGTTTGTGGATCATATCTCTTTGCCCTAGAGAAGATCCATCTAGGTTGTCCCTATATCCTTATAGGGTTAAAAGTCTCTATTTCTTCCTTTAGAAGTTTAGAGCCTCCTTCTCCTAGGAAAGGGGGGATAGGGACGCCATGAGCTACTATTTGAGCCCAGGGCTCTAGTTTTTGTTCTCTTTTAAAGGAGAAGCAGCTAGACCAGACTTCTTTGTATTTAACCAGGAAATCTGCATTATATTCCTCTGTTGTTGTAAGGAGAATATTCTGCTTTTCTCTAGTTCTAGCTATAGAAGCTATAACTGGCTTCTCTGTTTGCAATTTAGACATAAATCATTAATTGATTGTATTTCGTATAGAGAAGATGTCTAAAGGCTGGTCCTTTTGGTCTGTAACTAAGACTAGTCCTCTTTCTTATAGCTGCTTCTTTTTCCCTCTAGTAGAGGTAGGGCTTGTAGAACTGGTAGTACTACTAGCTACCTTACTAGTAGAGGGAATTGAGGAGGAGGCGGGGGGTAAAGAAGAAGAGGAAGAAGAGGTGGTAGAAGAGGGAGGAGACGACAATGAGGAAGAATAGGTAGAAGAAGAGAGGCCCTTCTTTAACCTTTCTATATAGGTTTTAGGGGCTACCTCCTTACGGAGGGCTCTTACTTCTTCTACTAGTCCTTTTAGGATATCTGTCTCTTATTTTTCCTTTTCTGTTTCTTTTATAGAAGGATTTTCTCCTGCTATAATTCTTTGTACGTCGTCCCTAATATGTTTAACTTGCTCCTTACTTTCTCCTTCTAGCCTTAGATAGGCTTGGGTTAGGCTTTCTAGGGCCTTTTTTAGGAATCCTTTTAAAGAAGGAGGGGGGAAGTATAAACTAGCCTTAGAGGACCTCATTTTTGCTAGGTTTCTTTTTGGGTTTTGGCTATCTTTTTCAGAAGACGACGATGGGGGGTGGCTTCTTTTTCTTGGGTTCTTTGTATAAGCTGGAGACGGCTTATCTACTTCTTCTATATCTTTCTCTTTCCTAAATGGGCATGGAGAAGATAGAGAAGAGTAAGTAGAAGAGGTAGATGAGAATTCGTCATCGCTTATCTCTATAGGAGGCTTTGTTTTAGGCTTAGTAGCCTTTACCTTTAACATTTTATGTCCTATAGCTTATAGCTTATAGGGGGGGGTTCCTAGTTTTTTCAGTAGATAATAACCTCCTTAGGTCTCTTATCTCCTAGCATAGAGGTAAAAAACTAGGTAAAAAGCCTTCCTAGTTTTTACTATCCTTCTATATCCTTTTTCCTTACTAACCCTACTAGAGAGTTTCTGGGAAAATTAGAGTAAAAGGTAGTAGAAAAACTAGGTAAAAAAGACTATAGTAGTTATTTTCTTCTCTATTAGAAGTAGAAAAAACTACTAAAAAAAAAAGAACTTGTTAGGCTTTTACTAGCAGAAAAGCCCTAAAGGCAATCCTCCTCTTACTAAAGAAAATCTGACTAAAAGAGATATAGAAAAGTACCTACACCCCCTATTTTATTAGGCTTTTGCTTTTTATAGAAGAAAAGCCTAGGAAAAGTCTAGTTTTGGTATTGGTAATGGTAGTGGTGGTAGTAGTTTTGGTGTTCCTATCCGTGCCTCGCTTATAAGCTAGGACAACCCTAGGAAGAATTTTCTGTTGGGGGAAAGGGGGTAAAACGACAAATAAATCCACCTCTAGCTCGCTAGGCAGTAGGAATTAGGTCTTAAAAGTTGGAAAATCGATTGTTTTTGGTGGTGAGATGGGTATGCGTAAGTTTTGAAGTGTGGCGCTACCTTTTGGTAAGGTCGCCAAGGAGAGGTGTTCTATCTAATCTGTCTTTATTTATAAGCTTAGCAAAGGCACATCACATTAATTATTAAGCGTTTCTCTTGCGTAGTTCCTAGTCGGACGAGACAGTTATATAAGGACTTTAAGTTAGTGCAGAGAATAAGTGGTAAGTTGACCTATAAGACCTTGTCTAGCGTAGATTTAATTACAGCGCCTATATCAAAACCATGCGCTATACTGTACAGCTCTGAGGCTAATACACTCCTAGTGACTCTTTTGCACTTAATTAAGGACCAGTAGACAATATTTGCCTTATTTAAGGCATCTGCTAGTATAAGTACATAGCCAATTTGCGAAGATAGGTCCTTGTTGTTGGCAAAGGAAGCGTCCGTAAATACTAGGAGTTGTAAAGTATTGGCTTCTAGCTTAGCAAACTTTAGGCCTCTATTTACGTTCTTAGTCTGCCAGCTTAATTGCTTATTAAGACTCTTTGCATCGTCTTCGACTAGGTTAACTACCTGGGCAGTAAAGGATAGGTTATATAAGGCCTCTAGCTGACAGACTGAGGCAATATAGGCTCCTCTGGCGCGTTAAGCGATATACTAGTCCTTTGGCGTAAGCAGGTCACGCGTAACTCCTCTAGAGCTAGTGCTATCTACTAGCATAGTGTTAACCACGCTAAGGTTCTTATACTGGCGCTTTTATATTAATGTAATACTCCTATCTTATGTTAATTAAATAAGTCCTCCATTAAACTTAATTGGTATATCAGCAGTTAGTTGCTCTCGCTCCTTAGCCATAAACTTGGCCTTATATAGTTCGCTTTATTTAGCCTTTGCAAAGGTATTGTCTATAAGGAATAGTATATTATTAGTCTATAGGCCAACAATTCCAAAAGGCTTATCGCTGTAAAGTAAGCAGGGATTGTACATAGACTGGTCCATTCGCAGCTAATTAACATAGTGTAAATAGTAGGTCTTAAACCAGTGGTTTCTAGCTTTAGGTACTCTATAAAGTGGCTTTATAACCTTCAGAACGGAGTCCATATCAATTCCTAGTTATTTATTTAGCTTATATGGCGGTTGTACATAGAACTCGCGGTTTAGGTTTGTAGTAGACTAGACGTAGGCTTGTAAGATGTCTTAGAGGTAGAGTTATATCTGTGGTAGCATAGTAGCAATACAGAGAATCAGCCGCTGACTAACTTATTAAATTGTTGGTAACTAAGTAAGGACTAGCTCTTTCTCTAAGTTATTATAGGCCTATATAACAAGTTGTGATTTCTTAAAGGCTTTATTAGTTCCCTTATTCTTAATCTCGTCAACAAACCATGAATTAAAAAGTCTAACCCCCTTTAGCATATTATATAGCTTAATAATCTTAAAGACGCCTTTCTTAAGTAAGCCTGTGACCTCCTTTTGTCGTAAAGCGCTGAATTAGGTATTACTATCGTTCTGTAAGTAAATAGTAGTGTTAGCTATATCTACGGTATCATCGTCCTATAAGTAGATAGCAATATTAGCAATATCCGCAATATCAGCAATATCCATAATATCACCCGTAAAAGCGCCTATATCTGTCATAGCATCCGTAATAGCTGTATCTGCAACGGCCGTAAGCAATAGGTATTTGCAGGGGCGGCCTCTACCTCGCTTTGGCGGTAGCTATAGTTCAGCCTTAAGTAATAATTAAGGTTTAGCTAGTAAAGGTACTGGTTTATCTGATTTAATAGACTCTTATAGTTTAACTGGGTCTTATAGGTCCAGTAGGTAGGGTTTTACAACCGTAAAGCGGAAGGTCGTAGGTCCATTTGGTAGCTTTATAGTGCAGGTCTTACCGTTAACGGCAAGCAGTATATATAGTCCGTCCTAATAACCACTTTAGCTAGTATTGCCTTCTCTCTAGACTAAAACAGGCGAATTAGGTAGGAGGCCATAAATGGCGTTAGTTTATAGTCTGTTTTGCATATTAAGAGCGTCAGCGATCTATCATTTAGCTTATAGCTTCTGGATTTCCACCATTGCTTTCTTAATGGCCGCAGCTTGCTATGTAACTAAAGGTAATAGCGCGTCCGATTTAACCATTTAGGGGTAGGCTCTAAAGACTAGAGTGTAGGGACTAGGCCTTCTAGGCCAGCCGTGTTATTAATGGCTTTAAAGGCCATTTATAGGGCTATCTCCTTGCTGATTTTAGGGATTTCAGTTATAATAATTTAGTAGGCTCGTTGTAGCAGACTGTGGTAGCATTCTACCATTCTAATATAATTGTGTGCTTTAACTGGAACTGACTTTATAGTTGCTCCTATAGTAGCAGCGTAGTGCTTAAACTTGTCACGAAGTTCATGTAGAACAGTTCATTGATGAAATGGGTTGATTGATTAATGATCTTGAGTCGTCTTGACTTGATTGTTCTTTTGGAGCCCTTAGGGCTTTGAGCTACAAAGAGATTTTACAGTACACGGGCTCCGTGCACGTGACTTGTGCATGTGACCCACGCCTTTAGAGAATACAGATTATCTAACACACCCCCTTAGCTTTAAGCTCTTTAAGGTTAAAGCTAACCACCTTCTTTTGTCCGTTAATAAGTTAATTAAACCGTATTCTTATCTGAATCCTTCCGTCTTGCTCTAATACTGTCCCTTAGGTCCTCTAGTTACTTCTCCTTATTTAGCCGCTCCTTAATATCCACTATTCCAATTATATTAACAAAGCTTTAAAACCTCTACTTGGGCAGGGCCTTTGTAAATCTATTAGTAATTATCTCCTTTGTTGCTGTCCATTAAAATTATATTTATCTTATTATATATTCTTAACGCAGCCAGTGTTAATAGATGTTAACGTATTAGAGCTTTGTAATTAGCTTTACTATATCTTCTATAATTAGTTATAGTGTCTGGATGTTATTACAGTTAATAATTAAGGGCTTATTTAGCCTTAACGTTATTGCTTTAAATAGCCTACTAATAAAGATTGCTTCCTTTACTGTCTATAATAGGGCTAATAACTTAGCTTCTATGCTTAACATTATAATTATACCCTGCTTGTTTACTCTCCAGGTAATTGGTCCTTTAAATAGCTTTATAATATAACCTTGCAAGCTCTTTCTATTAATGGAGTTGTCTATAAATAATGTATCGCTAATATAGATAAATAATTGCGCTTCGCTTTTACCGTCTTTTCTATTATCTTGTCCTTTGTCGCGTATTCCTTTATCTCTCCCTTTACCATTTGTTCCTTCCTTGTCTCCTCTATAGCAGATTGCTCTGCTCCTTGTACTATATAGGTACTAAATAACTCTGTTTGCCGCTTAATGGTGCTCTTGGCCTGGGTTCTAATTAAACCTTACTAGCTGTAATACTGCAAAGGTAATATCTGGACGCTTTGTAGTGGCTGTATAGAGTACTAAACCCAATTTTCTCTAATATAGCATTGTAGAGGCTGGCAGGGATATAAGGCGGACTAATAGGTCTGTATTAGGGGACGGACGCATTAGACAGATTGATTGGTGATTAGTAGGGAGGAGTTTTAATTCTGCTATTAGAGTATTTAGAAGACGCCCTCTGAGATCTATCTTGTACTGGTTAGCTATCTTCTTAATATAGGCTTCCTAGGATAGCTATAGGAGCCTCTGGCTATAATTGCGTAGTATATGGATTTCTAGGAACTATTTTAGCTCGCTAAGGGTACTTATTTGGTATTCCTTACTTAGCTCCTTAATTACTTTTTAAGCTTTCTTTTTATCTGTCTTTTAGTAGTAGAAGACAATATTATTAATATAGAAGAAGACAACTATTCTACCTTTTAGCATGATATATGGCTCTTAAGGTACCTCTTTAAAGCCTAATTCTGTTAGTAAGCTTGTAAGATTCTTCTACTATAACAGTGGTGATTGTTATAGTCTATAAAGGGCTTTTCTTAAGCGCAGTACCTTGTCTGTCTTTCCTTTATTAAACCCTAGCAGTAGCTTTATATAGACAACCTTATTAAGATTGCAGTGGATAAACGCGTTAACAGTATCTATCTGTGTCGTCTCTAGGTTAAATTTTACGGTGATTGCCATTAGGGTTTAGAAGGTTGTGCTCGCTATTATAGTAGCTCTTGTAGGTAGGTCTCCTAGAGCCTATTAATTTCCGCATATTACTAAGCGTGCCTTGCATTTCTAAAGGAATCTGTACTTGTCTGTCTTATAGATAAACACCTATATTAAGCTAAGGACCTACTATCCCTTTGCGTACTTCTTATCTATTTCCTAAAATGACCTTATTTAATAATAAGATTGGAGGTGGGCTTGTTAAGCCTCTTAGAACCAATTTTAAAGAGGGTGTGTATTAAGGTTGTAGATTAACTAAGGTGGCGGAGGTAAGTTCTTCCTATGTAATCTAATATTATATATTCTACCTAATTTAAGCTTACTGTTATTAAGTTAACTATTAAGGTTAAACTTCCTTCCTGCTAAGAAAGCGCCCTAATGGGCTGAGGTGATCCTTTTGGTAATAAAGTCCTTAAACCTATTATCGCCAGCTTCCTTAAACAAGTCTTTAACTAAGTTATTAAACACCCCCTAAGTATAAAACCTATCTCCTACTTAGTTAACAGTGTCCTAATTAATATCTAACTTTATAGAATACTCTATATAAAAGGCATATGGAGATTCTTTGTCTTCTTTTATTAGAGGTGGTGTATAATACGCATCTTTAAGAGCTCTTGTAAGGTTAAGATCTGCTGACTTATTAAAGGCTTAAACTGGCTTATTATTAACGTTATTGTCTTCCTCTTAAATTAACGGTTTAAATACTTTGTTATTGTCTTCTAAAAGAACCTCATTCTTAGTTAGGGTATTAGGGAGTTAAATCTTCTTAATTAGCGTGTTTAATTTAGCATGTAGGTCCTTTAAGATGTCTGTTTACTTGCCGTTAAAAAACGTCTTTTTATTAAAGATAACATCCCTAGTAGATATGACAATACCTTTGTATAGGTGTAACGGAACCTTATAGCAAGAACTACAGTAGGCTCGTTAATGGGCTAAGTATATAGGCATAAATAATAAGTCAACAACGTAATAACAACTAGTGGAGTGGTTGCCCAATAGATTAACTCCAATTGTATTCTAAGATTCACTACAAAGAGAGAACTATCTACGGTAGGGACTGAGGTCCTTTAAATACACAACTATACACCTAAGAAATCTCTTTGCTCTGTCTGCTTTGTCTACTCTATTTATTCTATATAGATTTTACAGATTACACAGATTATACAGATTACACTACGTAACCTTAGCTACTATTCCTTATTATATAGTTCCACTAAATCCATCTTAAACTGTGCCTATATTAACCAACTAGCTTCTGCCAACTCTTCTCTAAGTAGTTATAACATTATACTTAAGCTATCTGTAACACCATCTCCCTCCTCTTTATCTTTGTCCTTAAAGATTCCTAATATCTCCAAGTTGTCTACTAGAGGTATAATGTCTGTCTAATTAATCTGGTTAATATCCTTACTTATTATACCTAAAGCTTCTTCTTCTTCTTCTACAGCTTGTCAGTCTTATACTATTGCTGCAATATTGTCTCTTAGTAAGATAATGCTATCTCCATATTCTTATTGTGCGAAAGAGGAGTTGGTCTATATTGCGCTGGCAAGTCCTTTAGCCCAACAACTATCCTCTTATTTAGAGTGTACTAAAGCAAACATTTAATTGTCCTGTGACGTTTGCTCTGTCTCTAACGCTAAGTATACATATCCTATAACTCTTAATAGTCTTTAAGTTCCCTAAGTAACTTGTTATAGGGTCTTGTATTTAATCTGTTGCTATAAAGCTTAATAACGAGCTCTCTGCCTCCCTCGCGGAGCTTTAGCGTACTTATGCTGCTTATAAGGCGTACTTGTCTGCCTTGGCGCGTCTTCTTCGTCTTAAAAGGGTGCGTAAGAAGGTCCATTTTAAGGAGTGGAAACTTATTTAACAGGGCCTGTCTAAGCTAGGTAATAAGCAAATAGTGTCTCCAGAGAAGAAAATAACTCTAAGTAATATAGTAGTTGCTCCTAAGTTCCCCTTAGATAACTTATCCTTTAGCAATCCTTTTTCCATACTCCCTAACCTGCTTTCTTCTAATACTCCTATACCTTTCCTATAGTATTCTCTAGGTTACTTAGTAGTTCCTAGGTAGTCTTACTATAGCCTATTTATTTTACTTTATACCACATTTCATTATCTACATCCTTATAACTAATGATCTTTAAAACTTGCCATTTATCTTCTTCCTACCCTTTGTATGTGTCTACCTTATAGACTAGTGGCTTAATATTCCTATATGCTAGCTCTAGCATTGTAATATGCTGTATAGGGTAGATCTTTATTTTAGCTAGTAGGTTTAACTTATATATAAGCAATAAAATTCTTTATTTAATTTTAAAAGGTCCTAGTCTAATATGGTCCAACTTCTTGCTTAGTTATTAACTCTTAAAATTTTTGTGTAGTAGCCATATTTTATCTCCCTCCTTAAGATCTGGTTCCTTAGATCTCTTAGCGTTATAGTACCTTTTTATTTGCTCTTGTACTAGTTTAGCTATTTCTTTAAGGTCTGCATAAAGATTTATTAAAGTCTCCATTCTTTCCTTAGCTGTGCTACTTGTTTTCTTTACTTAATATAGCGATAATAACGATCTTGGCTTATATCTATAATTCGCCTTAAATAGTAACGTTCCCATTCCTTCTTGTGGTGTTGCACTATATATAAACTGTGTAACTAGTAGTAACAATACCCAATTATTCTATGCGTAATTAATATAATGCCTTAGATACTGTTCTAGTATCTAGTTTAATCTTTCTATCTGTCTGTCTATCTGTAGATAATATGCTGTTAAGGTTGCTGCGTAAACTCCTTATTCCGCCAAGAATACCTCCTAAAATGCTGCTATAAATCTTCAATCTCTATCTAATATAACCTTACTTAGTGCTCTGTATCTTGCGAATACTTCCTTAATATAGATTCTAGCAATATCCTCTACTAATATCTCTTCTATACATGCTATAAAGTATTCCTACTTTGTTAGCTTATCTACTATTACTAAGATTATATTATAATCTTGTCCTATAATAGAATCTCTTAACTTTAATAACTTAATAATAAAGTCCTATAATATAACCTCCTATGGTCTCTTTAGTATTTTAATAGGTTATAGCCCTCCATATGGCTTATACCTTGTTAGTTTATTTCTTTAGCAATCTAAATATTCTTTTATAACTTGTCTTGCTAGTCCCTAGATTCCTTAAATAATATACTTCATTTAAAGTCTTAACACTAAGCCTATAGCTCCGTTATATTTTTAAGTTAATCCCTTATAGAATAACTTAATAAAGTCTTTTGCAATTGCCCTTAGAACATAAGTAGCTTCTTTACTTTTGTACTATTCTATATCTAGATCCTCTACCTATACTTCTTAGATCTTCTATATCCAATTACTCTTAGGTAATTTATAGATCTGACTTTCCCTAGTTGCTGCGATCTTTGGATAATTATACCTAATTAATTTGTTTTAATCCTTTTGCAATAAAGCCCCTAATAGCTTTTTATTATTTTATAGTTTAGCCTTTCTACTTAGAGTATCTGCTTATGTATTGTCTGTACCTTTGGTATACTAAATTTTAAAATAGTATTCTGTAAGCATTTCCGCCTATCTAACCTATCTTTAGTTAAGTTCCTTTGTTGTTAGAAATCCTATAAGGTTCTTATAGTCTGTTTTAACTATAAATAGTTTCTCTATACCTTATAAAAATGCTTTCTATTCCCTAAATGCTGTAACTATACCTAGTAACTCCTTATTATATATATTATAGTTTAGTTCTAATAGTGTTATCTTTTAACTATAGTATGCTACTAGATGCCATATGTCCTAATACTTCTATAGCAAATATGCTCTTAGTGCAAAGTTTAATATATTTATCTTAATAACTATCTCTAGCTTTGGTTAATAGATTTTAAGGATTAGTTCCTAGGTAAATAACTCCTTAAGTTCTTTAAACAACTTCTTTTACTTAGTTCCCTATATCCATAATTCCTCTTTCTTTATTAACCGCGTAAATGGCTTAATGCTTTTTAACCACTATGCTATAAACCTCCTATAGTAGTTACAAAACCCTAAAAACAATCTTAACTGCGTAATATTCTCTAGTTCTTACTAACTAACTATAGCTTTAATTTTCTTTAGGTCCATACTAATTTTTCCTAGTTTAATAATAAATTTTATAAAATTGGTCTTTTTTATAAAGAACATATATTTTTTAATTGCTACTAGTATCTGTTTTTCTTATAGTCTCTTTAAAACCCACTTAATATATTCTCTATATTCCTTCTTACTCTCTAAGTAGATAATAATGTTGTTAAGGTATACTATAACAAACTTATTAAGGTATTCCCCTAACACACTGTTAATTTGCTTCTAGAATATTACTAGTGCGTTTATAAGCCTAAATTATATAACTAATGGCTTGTATAGTCCTTCCTTTAACCTAAAAGCTGCTTTCTATTTATTGCCTTCCTTAATTCTAATCTAATGGTACGCCTATTTTAGATCTATCTTTGTAAAGATCTTTACATTACCTATCCTATCTTAAATTTCACTAATTAAGGGTAAAGAATATCTATCCTTCCTAGTAATGCTGTTTAACTATCTATAGTTAATACACATCCTAAGTTTTCCGTTTTTCTTTAGGATAAACAGTACTAAATATCCTACTAATAACTATAATGGTCTAATATATCCCTTTTATAAGTTTTCTTAGACAAACTCCTTAAGCGCTATTAACTTAGTTTTAGTAAGCTTATAAATTAGAAAGAACCTTAAACTTATTCCTAGTTTTAATTCTATCTTATAATCCTATGCTATATACTTTAATAGCTTTTTACTTTCTAGTAACTATAACTTTTTTCTATACTTATAGTATCTTTTTAGTATATAACTTAAGCCTTACTTAGTCTCTTTATATATTACTCTAACTTAGTACTATACTAACTTAGTTTACTATTATATCTTATATTGTTAAGTATCTCTAATATTAACCTAACCTATAACCCAATTAATCTTTGGATTATATTCCTATAACTAAGGCATTCCTAGTATTGCTTTATCTTTTCCTAATAGTAAGATATTAAAAGACATTCTAACCTGTCTCCCTTTAATAGTTAACTAAATAGGTCCTATTTTAAGATTAATAATACCTCCTCTATAGGCTATCTAATCTCCTAAAATTGTTATAAGTAGATATAGGTGTTCCTTTTATCTATATAATAATCCTATCCTTTCTACTGCCTTTAGTAATATATGGTTCCTTATTACTCTACTATCTATTAGTGCTTTAAACTATTAATCTTACTACTTAACTTATAAGTTTAGGTATTATCTTTAAATTCCTTTAAGGGTCTAAGGCTCTACTACTGGTTCCCTTTAGTTCTATAGGCCTCCTCTTTTCCCAACTATTAGTTACTAGATCCTACTTATACTTAGTTTACTTTTAGCTATTACTTAGTTTATTTCTTTTCCTCTATATGCTATAGATAAGTATTCTCTAGGTAGTCCTACCACTATTATCCATCTAGGCATTCTTTTATAAGGAATCTTCTAGGTTAAAGTATTAGGTCCCCTTAACTCTGTACTTCTACTAGGTGCTATTTATATATATACTTAGTATTCCTAAACCGCTTTTCTTCTAATGCCTAATATATCCTTATTAAGTATTTCCGGTTCTTATCTTTTAGTGCCCTATATATATTATATATATTATCCATATAAGCTATCCATAATAGTGTATAATACGCTAGGTGACTTAGGTTAACTCTTAGCTTGTTTTTATTCTTAAGTTTAAACCTATACCTAGTTAACCTAACCACTAGTATCTCTACTACAGGTATTAAGATTTATTGCTTACTTCTCTAGTCCCTAGATCCCTCTTCTAGGTTCCTTAATATTATAATTAATACTCCTTTAATATAACTTATATGTTTTTTTATAATAGGTTAGTCTTAGACTACCTTCTTGTCTAGCTATATATAAAAGTTTTCTTATTTATTATTATATTATTACCTATACCACTTTCCATATAACTGGTTTAGTATATATAGTTTATCCATAAGAAAGTACCTTATTATTGCTGCATTATGACATCCTTTAGTATATCTTTCTTTAAACCTAACTAAAATATCTAAGTCCTCTTCTTATTCTAGTTTGTTTAACTACTTTACTCTAGGCGTCCCTGCGCTAGGCCTATTAGTAACTCTTTATATAGGTGCTCTGTCCCTTATATAACCTAATATAGCTAATCTCTTATCTAGCTTTTGTTCTTGCTATACAATAATTCTTTATCTAAACTTATTTATAGTTTCTTATTTTCTATATCTTGCAGCTAAATTCTTAAAGTTATCTTACTTCTTTATCCTAGTATTAACTTTTTAATCTTTAGGCTAAACGCTATATTCACCTAGGATTACTATAGTCCTTATTTATTTCTTAAAATCTTAGCTTCTTACTAATGTTTTTATTTGCTCTCTAAACTTATAGTTCTTAAACTCACATCCTATACTTATTTATTTATTACTAAACTAAGTTACTACCCTTTTCTATTAGTTTTTATCCGTTATAGGTTTTTAAGCTGTCCTTATTATATTTTATAAATCTAGAGTCTTCCTTATCTCTTTATAAGAATCTTAGACCTATAGCCTTTTACCTTTTATAAGTAGTAAGCTAGCACTAGCAGTTATCTACTTGCTTAATTATCTTTAGATATTACTCCTTCTATTTTATAAAGTAATAGAAATTGTATCTAATAGTATTATAATACCCGTTACTAATCCACGTTTTATAGTAGTTTTAGTTTCTACTTCTATTATATTATTAAGGTATAAGTACTCCTAGTTAGCCTCTTTATCTTCCTTATTACTATTAATTAATAAGTACTTTAACTCTATTATTATTATTATTACTAATTCTTATCCGCATATTACTGTAATATCTTAATCTAGCTTATAGAGTTAATCTTATTCTTTATCTAACTCTTTAATTCCTTTAAGTCCTTTTAACTCTGGCTCCTATAGCTAATAGCTTATACTATACTTAGTATCTTTATAAATTTGGTATGTGTTATTATAATAAAATGTAAAGTGTTTAATTAAACACTCCTTAGTTCTATATAATATCCCTATATCTATATTATTATACTCTAATAACCTAGTACCTTTTACCGCGTAGTTACTTTAACTACCTTTATAATCTTTAGCAAAATAACCTTATTTTCTATAATTTATATAAGCTCTATCTTTAAACTATTTTTCTTATTATAGAGTCCGCCTAAATATCTTCTACTGTTAAGATCCCTAGTTTAGCCTCTACTTCCTAGTCCTATAATTACTTAATCCTTAACCTCTAGGTTTCTATAGTTTCTTTATCTATCTCTTAGATTCTTTAGTACTGCTTAGGTCTATTAGCTCTACGCCATTTTATAGTTTTTAACTCTATATCTATTAATGTGTACTCTACACCTTATACAACTATAGAACTTTATTTTACCCTTTCTTAGCTTGTTCCCTTTAATAGATTCTATTATTAATCTTTACTAACTAATCTATTAAGTTTTATAGACTTTCTGTATCTTCTATTAGGATAATTACATCCTAGACTTTAGCCTTAAGTCCCTGTTTGTACTATACTATAAGCGCCTTATTATTCTACTTAACCTATATTATAAATATCTAAAACTATATAGTATACTTAATTACTAAAGAACATTATACTAAGTTTTAAAGCTTTTATTCCGCTATAGTTAATACTTTTAGGTTTTTAAATATTTGCGTTAGTCTTTCTATAAACCCATTCTAACTAGTAAATATAAATTATACGTCCTAGTTAATAGTTGTTATACTATTAACTTATATTTCTATAAAGTAAGGTTTAAACTATTCTAGTGCTCTTTCTATTAAGAACAATCCTATATACGCCACTTAATCTATAAGTGTTACCAACTTTACTCCTTTCTATATAACCTTAAAGTGTATTTGTATAAGGAATCCTTTAAGTTTTAACCTTTCTCTTAAGAATTATTTAATTAATGGTAACTTAACTTTTACTGCGCTGATTCCATTAATGCGTTCCTTAAGTATCCTATTATTATCTAATAAGCAATTAACCATTTCCTATAACTAACCTTTTGTAATTAATTAAGAGTCTATATTTTTTATACTGGTGTCTCCTAATCCTAAGGTAGTTGCTGCCATTAATGGTATTGTAACTGGTGCTTTAGGTAGCATGTTATTTAACTTCTCTCGTATTTTAATACTATAATCTTAGTAGTAAATATATAATAGAACCTTATAGCAAGAACTACAGTAGGCTTATTAATAGGCTGGGTATGTAGATATAAATAATAAGTTAATAATGTAATAATAACTAGTGGAGTAGTTGCCTAACAGATTAACTCTAATTGTATTCTAAGATTTACTACAAAGAGAAAACTATCTATAGTAGGGACTGAGGCCCTTTAAATACACAACTGTACGCCTAAGAAATCTCTTTACTCTGTCTACTCTGTCTGCTCTATTCGCTCTATATAGATCTTGTAGATTACATAGATTACATAAATCACACTACGTGACCTCGGCTACCATTCCTTGTTATATAGTTCCACTAGATCCATCCTAGACCGTGCCTATATTAACCAACTAGCTTCCGCCAACTCTTCTCCAAGTAGTTATAATATTGTACTTAAGCTGTCCGTAACAATAGGATCCAGATCCTATAGATATTTGTAGAGTTATAGCCGACAAGGTAGCTAATATGGGCTTGCGGATCTAGCTTGTTTAGTCTTTTCTTCTTTAGCTAGGCATCCAACGTCATTATATATGCCCTACAGCCATAGGCTTTTAGGTGCGCTAATTGTGGTTTTCTTAATCTTCTATTCGCTAGGTAGGTATGAAACCTCTTATATAGCGATTTCCATCTATTACTTTCCTGTGGCGTTTAATCTTAAAGGTAGACTATATAGTTAACTATCTCTTTTTATAGATTATGTGGTAGATTAGCAGCAATTCTTATTGCATATCCTTTCTTAATGATTATACCCCCTAAGCGTTTGGTGGTGCCATTTTAAGCTTAGGTATAAGGCGCTAAAGGCTTAAATATAATCCCTTAGGTCTATAGCTTTTTAAGGGTTCTCCTTCTCCCTAGCTTATTATCTAATCTAATAGTATTAACTTTAAGATTATGCCTTAAACAAATCCATTAGATAAAATCTTTAAGCACTTATAGTATCTCCTTCTCCTTACTATACGTTATTATAAAATACAGAAAGGTTTTTCCTAAGAAGGTATTATAGATAAGCATAACTTATACAAATCCAGTATACGCTTCCTTAAGGTTAGTCTAGTTAATATAGAGGTTAAAATAGGGTTTATTAATTTTCTGTTCCAAGAACCTTCTTAAGACCTAATGCTTGATTTTGGCGAGACTATAGTGTTAACATTCCATTATTTTTAGGCCTTAAAGCTTAACTTTTAGGGCGTTAAGACCTAGGTAATAAAGGCTTATAGGTCCTAGATAACCTAGACGTAAATACCATAGTTATGCATTACCTTTTAAATCTGGATAAATGTCTTTTAATAATGTTCTGTGCTTCCGTTAATAGCATAGCAGTTGGTTTAAGTTAAAAGCTAATTTAAGACTTCCTAATTAGATATACTTAATAGTCTATTAACTGTAACGTTCTTCCATTTAATATAGGATTGTATCATCCTTCTAAACTAGAAGATTATTGTCTCCTTTGTTGTCCTAGTAGTACCCTTGTTTTTAAAATAGATAGAACAACACTAGGTTTATATTAAAGTCTGTATAAAAGGCAACGTCCTTGAGATGTAGGATTCCCTTACTTTTGTCTGGTTTTATAACTTAGACAGTAATATTGCCATAGCCTAGTATAGGCACTTCTAAGCTGCTGGTGATGATGTATTTATATTTTAGAGCTTTCCTAAAATTATAAAACTAAGAGAGGTTATTAAAGATGTAGAGAGTGGTTCCTAAGTTAAGAATAGTTAATAGCTTTAATGGATGGTGTTAACTGGTGTGAAATAATTCTAGGAATATTGCATTGGCTTCTCCTTTAATCTTCCTAACTATCTCCTAACTTTTGTCCTGTTATTATTAAGCTTTATTAACATTTAATTCCTTAAGCTTAAGTTATTCTACTTAGGCAGCTAGATCCTTATTATGCTCTACCTTTTTATGCACCTTTCTTATATGTGTACCCTTGGCATTAAATCCCTTAGGCCTCTTGCACTTAAATAGATACCAATAGTTAGGAAGGGTATGTCCCCTTATATTACATACCAGGCATTTTAGGTTCTTTAACTTCTTAGAAGATGTCTCTTTAGTTAAATTTGTCCCTGCCCTTTTTTAACTATAAGATAAGCTATTCCCTCTTCCCTTTTAGACTTTAGCAGTAATAGAGATATCCTCTTTAAACTCTCCTATAAAGTTTACATTAAATACACTCCCTTTAGTAGTTAAGGATAGTACAACTTTTAAAAGGTTTACAAATGCTTTCCATAGCTCCATTGCTACTTTATGGTATTCTAATAAGTGAGCCTTTTTAGTATTATTTGCCTATTTGGTGTATATAATAAAATAGGGTTTGCTTATAGGTCGTATTATATTTATAAGGTCCATTAGCCAGATCCTATTAGTTATCTGCGGAAGACTATACTTCTCTGCCATCTTTATTACATGCTCCCATTAGTTAAGCCACTGGGTAATTTTTGCTTTCCTAAGTCCCTTAAGTAATTCTATGTATTATAATTATACCTTCCTTATTATAAAGTTCTTTAAGGGCTTAGTGTCTTCTTTTAAATAAATTAGCTATTCTTTAACTGTGAGAGAAGGGTTAAGTAGTAGCTTCTTCTAAATTGATATTATAGACGTAATTTGGGTGCGGATCTATTAAAGATGATCTTCCTATCTAAGGAAATACTTTATATCCTAGTTATAGTACTGTCTGCTGTTCTTGTATACTTTCTGTTAATTCGTTAAGAGCTATATATATAAGGTTGCATTCTTATTGAAATCTATGACTTTTAGATAGGCTAGTTCTTGAAGTAGACCTTCTTAAGGTGCTTCCTTGACAGGGTTAATATAGGCCCAAATTCGCTTGTCCATAAGGGCTTATAGTTACTATAGCCATTACTCCCAGTCTTCTGGCTTATTGAGGATGATTGTTATTAATGAACTTATTGGTGGAGTTATTTAACTAATGGACAAATAAGGAATTAAGATGGTATTTTGTTGTTAGGATTGTCCTGTTATTAGGTTTGTCCTTATTATTAAGATTATCCTTTAACGATAAGGTAGAATCTTATAGAATTTTGTGGAATCTCATAGAATCTCGTGGAGTTTTGTCCTATAACGATTGATGTAGGATTTTATTAGAGTCTGCGTCCTTAATAATAAGATATTAGAGTTTAATAATGAGGTAGAATTTCTTTAAATAATTGAGTAATAGCTGAATAGCTTCTTGAGTTGGCGGACCGGGCTTATAACTGTTATGAAGTTTATATAAAATAGTTTATTAATGAAATGGGTTGATTGATTAATAATCTTAAGTTGTCTTAACTTGATTGTTCTTTTGGAGCCCTTAAGGCTTTAAGCTATAAAGAGATTTTATAGTGTATAGGCTCCATGCACGTGACTTATATATATGACCCACTGTTACAGACAGCTTAAGTACAATATTACAACTACTTGGAGAAGAGTTGGAGGAAGCTAGTTGGTTAATATAGGTATGGTCTAGGATAAATCCAGTAGAACTATATAATGAGGACTAGTAGCCAAGGTTATATAGTGTAATCTATGTAATTTGTGTAATCTGGGTAATCTATAGGATAGAGTAGATAGAGCATACGTACTTTACAGAGCAAAGGGATTTCTTAGGCGTAAGGTTATATATTTAAAGGACCACAGTCCCTACCTAGATAGTTCTCTCTTTATAGTAAATCTTAGAATATAATTAGAGTTAATCTGTTAGGCAACCACTTTACCAGTTATTATTACATTGTTAACTTATTATTTATACCTATATACTTAGCCCATTAACAAGCCCACCATAGTTCTTGCTATAAGGTTCCATTATATATTTACTACTAAGGTTATAGTATTAAAACATAAGAAAAGTTAAACAATATGCCACCTAAAGCACTAGTTGTGATGCTATTAATAGTAGTAAATACCTTAGGATTAGGAGACACTAGTATAGTAGATATGGACTTATAAGTGGTCACAAGAGGTTAGTTATAGGAAATAGTTAATTGCTTATTAGATAATAATAGGATACTTAAGGAATGTATTAATGGAGTTAGAGTAGTAAAAGTTAAGTTACTGTTAATTAAACAATTCTTAGGAGAAAGGTTAAAACTTAAGGGATTCCTTATATAAATGCACTTTAAGGTTATATAGGAAGGAGTAAAGTTGGCAACACCTATAGATTAAGTGGTGTATATAGGATTGTTCTTAACAGGAAGAGCACTAAAATGGTTTAAACCTTACCTTATAGAGATACAAGTTAGCAGAATAATAACTACTAATTAAGATATATAGTTTATGTTTATTAGTTAGAATAGGTTTATAGAGAAACTAATATAAATATTTAGAGACCTAAAAGTATTAACTATAGCAAAACAAAAGCTTTAAAACTTGGTATAATATTCTTTAGTAATTAAGTACATAATATAGTTCTAAATACTTGTAATATAGGTTAAATAGAATAATAAGGCGCTTATAGCACAGTATAAATAGGGACTTAAGGCTAAAGTCTAGGATATAATTATCCTAATGGAAGATGCGGAAAGTCTATAAGACTTAATAGATTAATTAATAAAAATTAATAATAGGATCTATTAAAGGGATTAAGCTAAAAAAGGATAAAATAGAGTTCTATAGTTGTATAAGGCGTAAAGTATACATTAATAGATATAAAGTTAAAAACTATAAAATGGCGTAGAGCTAATAGACCTAAGTAGTACTAAAGAGTCTAAGAGATAGATAAAGAAACTATAGAAACCTAGAGGTTAAGGATTAAGTAATTATAGGACTAGGGAGTAGAGGCTAAACTAGGGATCTTAACAGTAGAAGATGTTTAGGCGGACTCTATAATAAGAAAAATGGTTTAAAGATAGAGCTTATATAAATTATAGAAAATAAGGTTATTTTACTAGAGACTATAGAGGTAGTTAGAGTAACTATATAGTAAAGGGCACTAGGTTATTAGAGTATAATAACGCAGATATAGGGATATTGCGTAGGACTAAGGAGTGTTTAATTAAATACTTTACATTTTGTTATAACAATATATACTAAACTTATAAGGATGCTAAGTATAGCGTAAACTATTAGCTATAAGAGCTAGAGTTAAGAGGACTTAAAGGAACTAAAGAGTTAAATAAAGAATAAGATTAACTCTATAAGCTATATTAAGATATTATAGCAATATACGGATAAAGATTAGTAACAATAATAATGGAGTTAAAGTACTTATTAATTAATAGCAATAAGGAAGAAAATAAGGCTAACTGGGAGTACTTAAACCTTAATAATGTAATAGAAGTAGAGACTGAAACCACTATAGAACGTGGATTAGTAATAGGTATTATAATACTATTAGATACAATTTCTATTACTTTATAAGATAAAAAAAGTAATATCTAGAGACAATTAAGCAAGTAGATAACTACTAGTGCTAGCTTACCACTTATAAAAGGCAAAAGGCTATAGGTTTAAGATTCTTATAAAGAGATAAGGAAGGCTTTAGACTTATAAGACGTAATAAGGACAGCTTAAGAACCCATAATAGATAAAAACTAATAGGAAAGAGTAGCGACTTAGTTTAGTAATAAATAAATAAGTATAGAATGCAAGTTTAAGAACTGTAAGTTTAGAGAATAAATAAGAACATTAGTGGAAAGCTAAGATTTTAAGAAATAAATAAGGACTATAGCAATCCTAGGTAAATATAGTATTTAGCCTAAAGATTAAAAAGTTAATACTAAGATTAGGAAGTAAGATAACTTTAAGGATCTAGCTATAAGATATAGAAAATAAAAGACTATAGATAAGTTTAGATAAAGAATTATTATATAGTAAGAGCAGAAGCTAGATAAAAAATTAGCTATACTAGGTTATATAAGGGATAGAGCACCTATACAAAGAGTTACTAATAGGCTAAGTGTAGGGATACCTAAAGTAAAGTAGTTAGATAAACTAGAATAAGAAGAGGATCTAGATATTCTAGTTAGATTTAAAAAAAGGTATACTAAAGGATATTATAACGTAATAATAACAAGGTACTTTCTTATAGATAGACTATATATACTAAACTAGTTATATGGAAAGTAGTATAGGTAATGATATAATAATAAATAGGAAGACTTTTATATATAGCTGGATAAGAAGGTAGTCTAAGACTAATCTATTATAAAAAAACGTATAAGTTATATTAAAGGAGTATTAATTATAATATTAAGGAACCTAAAAGAAGGATCTAGGGACTAGAGAAGTAAATAATAAATCTTAATACCTGTAGCAGAGATACTAGTAGTTAGGTTAACTAGGTATAGATTTAAACTTAAGGATAAAAATAAGCTAAGAGTTAACCTAAGTCACCTAGTATATTATATATTATTGTGGATAGCTTATATAGATAATATATGCAATATATATAGGGCACTAAAAGATAAGAACTAGAAATACCTAGTAAGAATATATTAGGCACTAGAGGAAAAATGGTTTAGGGATGCTAAGTATATATATAGATAGTACCTAGTAGAAGTATAGAGTTAAGGGGACCTAATACTTTAACTTAAAAGATTCCTTATAGAAGAATGCCTAGATAGATAATAGTGGTGGGACTACCTAGAGAATACTTATCTATAGTATATAGAGGAAAAGAAATAAACTAAGTATTGGCCTAAGTTAGACTAAGTATAGATAGGATCTAGCAGCTAATAGTTAGGAAAAGGGGAGGCCTATAAGACTAGAGGGAACTAGTGGTAGAGCCTTAAACCCTTAAAGGAATTTAAGGATAATACCTAAACTTAAGGGTTAAGTAGTAAGATTAGTAGTTTAAAGCACTAATAGATAGTAGAGCAATAAGAAACTATATATTACTAATAGCAGTAGAAAAAATAGGGTTACTATATAGATAAAAGGAACACCTATATTTACTTATAATAATTTTAGGAGATTAGATAGCCTATAGAGGAGGTATTATTAATCTTAAAATAGGACCTATTTAGTTAACTGTTAAAGGGAAATAGGTTAGAATATCTTTTAATATCTTACTATTAGGAAAAGGCTAGGTAATATTAGGAATTCCTTAGTTACAGAAATATAATCTAAAGATTAATTAGGTTATAGGTTAGGTTAATATTAGAGATACTTAATAACGCAAGATATAATAGCAAACTAAGTTAGTATAGTATTAAGTCAGAGCAATATATAAAGAGACTAAGTAAGGCTTAAGTTATATACTAAAGAGATACCATAAGTATAGTAAAAAGTTATAGTTATTAGAAAGTAAAAAGCTATTAAAATATATAGTATAAGACTATAAGATAGAATTAGAAGAGGGAATAAGTCTAAAGTTTTTTTTAATCTATAAGCTTACTAAAACAGAGTTAGTGGCGCTTAAGGAGTTTATCTAAGAGAACTTATAAAAGGGATATATTAGACCATTGCAGTTATTAGCAGGATATCCAGTACTATTTATCCTAAAGAAAAATAGAAAACTTAGGATATATATAGACTATAGATAGTTAAATAGCATTACTAGAAAGGATAGGTATTCTTTACCCTTAATTAGTAAAATTTAAGATAGGATAGGTAACGTAAAGATCTTTATAAAGATAGATCTAAGATAGGTGTACTATTAGATTAGGATTAAGAAAGGCAATAAATAAAAGGTAGCCTTTAGGTCAAAGGAAGGACTATATAAACCATTAGTTATGTAATTTAGGCTTATAAACGCACTAGTAATATTCCAGAAGCAAATTAACAGTGTGTCACGGCACTGGCCTGACGCGTTGTTATGACTCGGTGTTGTCATGACACGAGCACAGACCTAACCCCTAAGCGACGTGTATATATACCGCCTCACCTCCTACATAGTTCTGCACACGACATCGTTTGTTAATGATACACAGTACCTCGTACCTTGTCCCTCTGCACGTACTGTGACACAGTGTGTTAAGAGAATACCTTAATAAGTTTATTATAGCATACCTTAATAATATTATTGTTTACTTAGAAAGTAAGGAAGAATATAAAGAACACGTTAAGTAGGTCTTAAAGAGACTATAGGAAGAATAGATGCTAGTAGTAATTAAGAAATGCAAGTTCTTTATAAGGAAGACCAATTTTATTAGATTTATTATTAAACTAGGAAAAATTAGTATGGACCTAAAGAAAGTTAGAGCTATAGTTAGTTGGTAGGAACTAGAGAATATTATATAGTTAAGATTGTTTTTAGGGTTTTACAACTACTATAGGAGGTTTATAGCGCAGTAGTTAAAAAATATTATGCTATTTATATAATTAATAAAGAAAGAGGAACTATAAGTATAGGGAACTAAGTAAAAGAAGTTGTTTAAGGAACTTAAAAAGTTATTTACCTAGGAACTAATCTTTAAAATCTATTAACTAAAGTTAGAGACGGTTGTTAAGACAGATGTATTAGACTTTGTACTAGGAGTATATTTACTATAGAGGCATTCAGACGCATAGCATCTAGTAGCATACTACAGTTAGAAGATGACACTATTAGAACTAAACTATAATATCTATAATAAGGAGTTATTAGGTATAGTTATAGTATTAAAGAAATAGATAGCATTCTTATAAGGTATAGAAAAACCATTTATAGTTAAGATGGATTATAAAAACCTTATAGGATTTCTAATAATAAAGAAGCTTAACTAAAGACAGGTTAAATAGACGGAAATGCTTATAGAATACTATTTTAAAATTTAGTATACTAAAGGTACAGACAACGCAAGAGTAGATGCGTTAAGTAGAAAGGCTAAATTACAGAATAATAAAAAGCCATTAGGGGCTTTATTGCGAAAGGATTAAGACAGATTAATTAGGTATAATTATCCTAAGATAGTAGCAATACAAGAAAGCTAGATCCATAAATTACCTAAGAGTAATTAGATATAGAAGATCTAAGAAGTATAGGTAGAGGATTTAGATACAAAATAATATAAAAATAGAAAAGCTACTTATATTCTAAGGTTAATTACAAAAGAGTTTATTAAGTTATTTTATAAGGGACTAACTTAAGGACATAATAGAGCTATAGGCTTAGTATTAAGACTTTAAGAGGAGTATATTATTTAAGGAATCTGGGGACTAGTGAGATAAGTTATAAAAGAATATTTAGATTGCTAAAGAAATAAACTAATAAGGTATAAGCCGTATGGAGGGCTATAACCTATTAAGATACTAGAAAGACTATAGGAAGTTATATTATAGGACTTTATTATTAAGTTACTAAAGTTAAAAGATCCTATTATAGGACAAGATTATAACGTGATCTTAGTAATAGTAGACAAGCTAATAAAGTAGGGATACTTTATAGTATATACAGAAGAGATATTAGCAGAGGATATCACTAGAATCTATATTAAGGAAGTGTTTATAAGATATAGAGTACTAAGTAAAATTATATTAGATAGAGATCTAAGATTTATAGCAGTATTCTAGGAGGTATTTTTAGCAGAATAAGGAGTTTGCGTAGCAACCTTAACAGCGTATTATCCGCAAACAGATAGATAAATAGAAAGATTAAACTAGACACTAGAACAGTATCTAAGGCATTATATTAATTACGCGTAGAATAATCAGATATTGTTACTACTAGTTATATAGTTTATATATAATATAATACCATAAAAAGAAATGGGGATATTACTATTTAAGGCAAATTATGGGTATAAGCCAAGAATATTATTATTACTATATTAAGTAAAGAAGACAAGTAGTATAGCTAAAGAAAGGATAGAGACTTTAATAAATCTTTATATAGACCTTAAAGAAATAGTAAAACTAGTATAAGAGCAAATAAAAAGATACTATAATACTAAGAGATCTAAGGGACTAGATCTTAAGGAGGGAGATAAAGTATAGCTACTATATAAAAATTTTAAGAGTTAACAACTAAGTAAGAAGTTAGACTACGTTAGACTAGGACCTTTTAAAATTATATAAAGAATTTTATTAGTTATATATAAGTTAAACCTACCAGCCAAAATAAAGATCTACCCTATATAGCATATTACAATGCTAGAGCTAGTATATGGAAATATTAAACTACTAGTCTATAAGGTAGACATGTATAGAGGATAGGAGGAAGACAAATAATAAGTTTTAAAAATTATTAGTTATAAGGATGTAGATGATAAAACATGGTATAAGGTAAAGTAAATAGGCTACAGTAAGACTACTTAGGAACTACTAAGCAACCTAGAGAACGCTATAGGAAAGGTATAGGAGTATTAGAAGAAAGCAGGTTAGGGAGTATTAAAAAGGGATTACTAAAGAACAAACTACCTAAGGGGGACTTAGGAGGAGCAACTACTATATTACTTAGAACTGTTTCCTTCTCTGGAGATATTACTCTCTTATTACCTAGCTTAGACAAACCCTACTTAACCAGTTTCCACTTCTTGGAATGGGCCTTTTTATAAACTTGCTTAAGATAATAAAGACAGGCATAAGCTAAAGTACGCGCTTTAAGGGCTTAATGCTCTTCTTCCCTTGCTCTCTTAGTATAAGCATAGTCCTTATCTTAAAGATAATAAATTTTACCCAAGGCGCTTAAAAGCTTATTATTAAACTTTATAGTGGCAGATTAAATATAAAACCCTAAGGGAAATTAATAGGGGAACTTAAAGACTATTAAGAGTTATAGAACGTGCACACTTAGTGTTAGAGATAGAACGAATATTATAAGATAATTAAATGTTTACTTTAATGCACTCTAAGCAGGAGGAGGGTTGCTAAGATAAAGGGCTTACTAATATAACATAGATTAACCCCTCTTTTACACAACAAGAACACAGAGACGGCATAATCTTACTAAGTAATAGTATTGCGGCAATAGTACAAGAACGATAAGCTGTAGAAGAAGAGGCTAAGGATTTAGAGACCTTAGAAGGCATAATAAGTAAGAATGTTAACCAGATTAATTAGATGGACATTACACCTCTAATAAACAACTTAGAGATATTAGGAATCTTTAAAGACAAAGATAAAGAGGAGGGAGATAGTGTTACGGACAGCTTAAGTATAATGTTATAACTACTTACAGAAGAGTTAAAGGAAGCTAGTTGGTTAATATAGGCACGGTCCAGGATGGATTTGGTGGAACTATATAATAAGGACTAGTAGCCAAGGTTATATAGTGTAATCTGTATAATTTGTGTAATCTAGGTAATCTATAGGATAGAGTAGATAGAGCATATGTACTTTACAAAGCAAAGGGATTTCTTAGGCGTAAGGTTATGTATTTAAAGGACCACAGTCCCTACCCAGATAGTTCTCTCTTTATAGTGAATCTTAGAATATAATTAGAGTTAATCCGTTAGGCAACCACTCCACCAGTTATTATTACGTTGTTGACTTATTATTTATACCTATATACCCAGCCCATTAACAAGCCCACTGTAGTTCTTGCTACAAGGTTCTATTATACCCACGCCTTTAGAGAATATAGATTATCTAATAAAACTCCTTACTAACAAAGTTCTTCCTAGCGTCTATAGTAATTAAGTCTGGTAGTCCTAAATAGCTATCAATCCAGTACATTTAAAGAATATCCTAAGTGTGCTTAGCGCTAATGTCTTATAGCCATCTGCTAGCTTAAAATTAAGTTGCTTTATCAACTACGTATAGTAGGGGGGAGCCGCTAATATACATAATGTTAATAATAATGTTATAATTAAAATTAATGTTGTCTTATAAGGTAAAGTGAAATCTACCTAGAGATCTACTATGCTTTTGGCAGTAGTGGCAGAGTCTAGTTAGCTCTTTAATAGCAGATCTATTAGTGTTATGGCCGTGGCCAGCCTTATTAAGAAGCTTTTGCAGTTTATTAACTAATAGGTAACTAAATCAATAGTGTAGATGTTATAGTTCTATATTAGTTAAGTAGCAAGGGTTTATATTAAAAGACTTAACTAAATAAGACTGTAAGGAGAAACTCTATAAAAGAAATGGGTGGCTAAATTGTCTAACTACTAGCACCTTTTTAGTGCGAGTGATAATGACATCCTTTAGGTTATTGTATTTAATATAGAGTCTATCTATATCTACTAAGTAAAGTAGGAAAGGAGTATCTGCTTTAACAATATAGAATTATACCTTACCTATAGGGCTGTTAATATCTATAGTTCCAATAGATGTAGAGGCTCTTATCCTAAATTGGACAATCACTTAGCCCTTAGTTAACGTGTTAAGACTTATAGACTTGTCTACAGCCTATAGAGCTTGGAATTAACTATAGCCAGCTATAGACTTACGCGAAGCATCTATATTAATCATGATTCCTATAAAGACCGTTAAGGTATATCATGACGCTATGGCCGTAGCCATACTATAGGCAAATGGGTTAGTCTTTGTGTAAGGTTCTGTAATAGACTCCATAGTGAGTTCTAAAGCCATAAGCAGGTGTGTACAAGCCTTATTAGCTAGTTCTATACTTATAGAGGTTGCTTCCTCTGTAGTAAGTGTTCTAAAGGTAGTGATATAGGTAGAACTATCGTTAGGTTCTCCGGCATCGCTCCTAGAGTCGTCAGCGTTATATATATAGGCTTTAAAGTCTAAGTCATCCTCTTTATCTCTTTCGCAGGCGGCAACATATTATTTAAAGTAGTTATTAAAGTTGCCCTTATTGCGGCCCTTAATATTAATAAAACGTCTCTTATAGTCGTCTCTGGACTAATTACGCTCCTCCTTTATATATTTCTATAAACGGCAGTCCTCCTTCTTACAGATGTAGCACTTAGCCTTTAGTCTGCCGTTAGTTCTATAGGGGTAATTGCTGCCGTAGCGATTGGTGTTTTGGTCTTAATTTTAATCATTTTAATAGTAACGTTAATCCGTAAAAAAGGCTTAGTAAGACAATCTCATTAAGGCCTATAGGGGGTGTTCTTTTTCCTACGCAACAATAGAGGATTATAGCTTACTAATTAACTAAGAGAGGTCTTCTAAAGGGTTAGAGACAGTAATACGGCATACTAGCACTCCCTAGCAAGCAGTAACTAACTTGTTTATAAGAATGCGGTTTATATAAAAGTCTAGGTGTAGTCCATAATATTGCTTTAGCAGTTTATCTACAAGTAGTTAGAAGTTCTAATAAATTAACTTATTAGGGTTCTCGTCCATAACTCCTTAGAGGGTTATGCTATTCTACTCTATAAGGTTCTTGCAGTAGTATTCTAGCCCTTTAAAGAACTATTATATATAGTTATAGGCTTCTGTAAAAGGTTTTAACTTAAGGTTACTATTATAGTAGTGGTCCTAAGCAAGCCCTTTTAGCATACTAGGGAATACCACTACATAGCCTTCTGGTGGTAAGCTAGATCTCTTACAGATATTATAGAAGATGGTTAGCTTAAAGTTAAAGCTATTATTGACTCCATTGTACTTTTAGTTGTCTATATAGATCTTTACAATTATAGCCACCTTGTTGCTATATCTAGGTCCTTGCTCCATACTAGGCACGGCTAGTTTAGGTGATGTATATATATATGGCTGCTACGGCTACTATAGCTGCTGCAGCTGCAGCTCTTTTAGCCATAGCAGTTGGTTAATAAGAGCATGGTGTAACGGGACTAGCCTAGTTACAGTAGGAATGTCTCGGTAAAACACTCGACAAGATAAACTTGACGCTTTGACCGAATTCTGCCGAATTCTGCCAGCTT
>Ga0307507_10003593_pt1 | contig 29536 bp, 14 predicted proteins | sample 7_EM_MG_FD_207223 | JGI IMG/M metagenome (GOLD analysis project Ga0307507, IMG submission 207223) | Populus trichocarpa ectomycorrhiza microbial communities from riparian zone in the Pacific Northwest, United States - 7_EM | ecosystem: Host-associated > Plants > Roots > Unclassified | place... | reverse complement strand
CGCGCAGAGCCTCGTGCAGAGCCTCTGTACGTAGAGCTTCGTGTAGAGCTTCGTGTAGAGCTTCGTGCAGAGCCTCGTGCAGAGCCTCTGTACGCAGAGCTTCGTGCGGAGCTTCGTGCGGAGCCTCTGTCGCGGAGCTTCGTGCAGAGCTTCGTGCAGAGCTTCGTGCAGAGCTTCGTGCAGAGCTTCGTGCAGAGCTTCTGTCACGAAGTTCAAATAGATGAGTTCATTGATGCAATGGGTTGATTGATTGATTGATCTTGACTTGATCGTTGATTGATGTCGATGATCTTGTATCGTGTCTTTTTGACCTTGATCTGACGTGTCTTCAGTGACGTGTCTTCGTGCACGTGACTCGTGCACGTGACCCACGCCTTTAGAGAATACAGATTATCTGACAGCTTCGTGCAGAGCTTCGTGTAGAGCTTCGTGCAGAGACTCTTGTAATTAGCATATAACTTAAATAATATATTACATTACCTCAATTGCATATTAAGGAATGTATAAGTTGGTCAACTGCGTATTATTTAACTTTTAAATATGTCAAATTAGTTAACGGCGTATTATTTAACTTATAAATATATCAAATTAGTCAATTGCAGGTTAATTGCGTGTTGTTTAACTTTTAAATATATTAAGTTAGTTAATTGCGTATTAAGTTAGTTAAGTTGCATATTAAGTTAGTTAATTGCGCATTAAGTTAGTTAAGTTATATATTAAGTTGGTTAATTGCGTGTTAAGTTAGTTAAGTTATATGTTAAGTTAGTTAATTGCGTGTTAAGTTAGTCAAGTTGCATGTCAAGTTAGTTAAACTGCATGTCAATTACGCGAAACGCGCTTAGCAAAGTCAACTTAAAACCCAGCCTGCGAATATTTTCCCGATGGACCTTAGAATACGCTCCACTAGGATCCCTTAAATAAGAATAACGCATTAAGCTAGGCCTTTGCTTTAAATGCGGAAGTAAGGATTATATCTTAAAATACTACTCTATTCCTATTGTGACGGCTCGAACCATTGAACAAACGTCTTGACGAATACTTGAACAAATGCTTCCAAGACGAAGCGAACGAATGCTGTATTACGAAGATATTAAGCTGAGGAGCAAGAGAAGGTGGTAAGGCCACGTCCATATACACATGCCAAGTCCTAAGCGAACCCCTGACTAGGTGACGCGCTCCAGCGCCGTCACACCTATACATTAACACAACTTATAAATGGCTAACACTAACAGCCGTTTACCGTATTAACCCTTTAGTTACTGTCCCTAATCCTTACCTAGCTCTAGCCCTATATCTAATAAGTACCACTTATAAGGATAAAGTTATAACTAATATTCTAGAAGAACCCCTTCCCACTTACCACTAAAAGGCACGTCCTAGAGTTAAGTCGCTCTTTAGGATAGCTATATTATATAATCTTGTTAAATATATTAGATATAGCAAACCCTAATTCTTAGGATTGTAGTATAACTGTTAACTACTGTCTTTAGTAGAAAGGTTAATAGGCTAATACTTAAGTCCTAATTAATACAGGAGCTAGCGGTATAGAATTTATTAATAAAATCTTTATATAAGATAATAGGTTTACCCTAATACCCCTTAACTAGCATATTAATGTATTTGGATTCAATGGCAAACACACTATCTTAGGCCGTATTACTTATATAGCAGCCCTAAGACTCTAATACTTAAACCATAAAGAATTAATTAAGCTCTTTATAACTACCCTAGGTTACCTAGTAATCCTTAAACAACCCTAGATAAAGCTATATAAGGTAACTATTAATTAGGATAACCTTAGGCTTCTATTTACCGCCTTCTATTATAAGTAGAAGTGCCTTATAGCTTACTACTTAGACCCCAAACTAAAATCTAAAAAATCTACTAGGATCTACTAGTCTAAAATTTCTACTAATATCTACCCTATACCCAAAAAGTCTACCCAATTCTACTAACCCAAGAATTCTACCAAATTCCACTAATATAAGATTTCTACCAACGTCCACTAAGAACTTAAAAATTATACTAAACTATATAAACCGATCCTAACTACTATACTGCCCTAAACTAAGTAGAAGTCTAAGCTTAATATATAAAGGTACCAGAAGAACTGGTATTCTACTATAAAAAGGATATTTAAAGAATCTAAACCTAAATCTAATACTAACTCTATACTTAGTACTAAACCTAAACCTAAATAAGAAACTATATAAGAAACTAAAAATAATCTAAACTCACTTAACACCTTAGATATTTATATAATTAGAGCTAACCTATTAGCATAACTCGCTAGAAAACCTGAATATATAATCTTTGCTATTATAATGGCCAATATTAAAAAGGCCTTAGCGCTAAAGAAGTATACTAACCCTGCCATAAAAGTACTAGTATGCTACTATAAGCACCTAGAGGTATTCTTATAAAAGAAAGCTAATAAGTTAGCAGAATACTAACTATATAACTATAAGATTGTACTTAAAGAAGAAAAACAGCTAGGATTTAGACCCCTATATAAAATGTCTTAGAATAAACTTAAAGTACTATAAAAGTACTTAAACGAGTACCTAAGCAAAGGATTTATTAGAGTAAGCTCTTTGCCTATAGCTACACCTATAATCTTTATTAAGAAACTTAGTAGCGGTCTACGCTTCTATATAGACTACTAAGATCTTAACGCTATTACTATTAAAAATTAGTACCCGCTCCCGTTAATTTAAGAGACACTAAACTAATTAAGTAAGGCTCGCTATTATATAAAACTTAACCTTATCTACGCATTTAACCGCCTCTATATTATAAAAGAAGATAAATAGCTTACTATATTCCGTACTAGATACGGACTATTTAAATACTTAGTAACTCCGTTTAGCTTTATAAATGCCCTAAGTTTATTCTAATACTTTATAAATAATACCCTATAACCTTATCTAGACGTTTTCTGTACTACTTATATTAATAATATTTTAGTATATAGTAATAACCTAACCAAATATAAGAAATATGTTGACTTTATCCTAAAAGCCCTAAGCGGAGCTAGCTTATATTTAGATATAGATAAGTGCAAATTCTATAAAACGGAAGTCCTATACCTTAGACTTATTATTTCTATAAATAGCATATAAATGGACCTAAAGAAGATTAAGGTAATTATAAACTAGCAAGAACTTAAGAATGTTAAGGACGTAAGAGCCTTTATAGGATTTACTAACTTCTACTAACGGTTTATTAATAACTTCTCCGCCCTAGTCTTACCCCTTATAGCTTTAACCTAAAAGGATAAAACCTTTATCTTTAATAAGGAATGTAAGAAGGCCTTTGCCTATCTAAAAGTTATATTCACTACTATACCTATACTCCAACACTTTAACCTAAACTAAAAGAGTATTATAGAAGCTAACTTATCTAACTATGTTACTGGAGGCATTTTGTCTTAGTATAATAAGGAAGGGGTACTGCACCCTATAGTGTACTTCTTAAAATAACTAAGTCTAGCTAAATGTAACTACAAGATCTATCCCATGCACCAATAACTGCGTCCTCAGAGCTGTGGCCCGTGCGCACCAATCAATGAGGTGCATACACGGGTGGTAAGTTATTCTGCCGCATTACTAGAGCTCTTAAAAGGAGGAAGTGCCAGAGCCTAAAGCAGTGGCTTTTTGCGACCCAATTTTTGGAAACAATATATTAAGTAGCTGCACAAGATCTATGTCATTGGATATATAATTGCGCACTGTTTTAGAGGTGTATTTAATTAATACAGTTATCTATTTAGGACTTGACGCGAGGAAGTTGATGTTCTTAATCGTGTGCACGGGCCACAGCTCTAAGGACGATATCGGTGCAAGGGATAATAAGGAATTATTAGCTATTATTAGGTGTTTTAAATAATGGTAACCCAAACTAGAAGGCGCCAGATTTCCAATTAAAGTCCTTAGCAACTATAAGAATCTATAGTACTTTATAACTATAAAACAGCTAAGTTATTATTAAGCCTACTAGTTAGAATATCTATCTTATTTCTAATTCTTAATTACGTACCGCTTAGGCGTTTAAGGTTAAAAACCTAATACCCTAACCTAACGTTTATAAGACATGCTAGTATAGGAAGAAGTGCGTACCTACTATAATTAAACCCTACTTTATCCCAAGCTATTTAACCCTTCTATTAAAGATGTTATAATACACATTCTTAAAATAACTAATTAATTAGTTGAACAGATAATAGTTAATAAATACCTAAATAACAAGTTTATCCAAGAAACACTTAAGCTAATTTAAAATAGCGTTAGATGCTTTAAAAGAATTTCTCTAAGTAAATACAAAGCCTATAGAGACCGCTTATACTACCAGAACCGTCTAGTTGTACCTAACCATAATAAACTTAAGCTTAAGCTCCTTAAACATGTATATAATCTACCAATAGCCGGCCACCTAGGCTAAGGAAAAACCCTAAAACTCCTCTAATAAGAGTACTATTAGCCGAATATATATAATATAATAAGAAGGTACGTCTCTAGCTGCTATACCTGCTAATAAGCTAAAGCTTTATATAAGACGTATAACGGCTTTGTAAAGCCACTACCTGTTCCAGACTAAAGATAAAAGGATATCTTAATTAACTTTATTGTTAAGCTCCCCGTAAGTAAAGGATATATAAATATTATAGTAGTTATAGACTAATTATCCAAGATAAAACACTTAATCGCCTGCTCTAATATATTAGCACCTGCCATTGCCTAATTATTCCTAAATTATGTATGGAAACTCTATAGACTCCCTAAAACGATTATCTCTAATAAAGGTAGATAGTTTATCTCTATATTCTGGAAAGAACTAACTACTTAACTCTGTATTAAAGCACCATTATCTACGGCATATTACTATAAGGGCGTGAAGAGGCTTCAGGGAAGATTCAAAGAAACAATATAAATTCTATCTAAATCTATAGGTATATAGCTCTTGCAGAGTACAAGACGTTATATAAAGAAGAGAAAGGAATATAGGAAACGTGTAACTAAATATTTAGGGTCTTAGCAACAGATGCGTGGGTATAAGCCTACGCGGATTTTAATAGGTTTTAACCAAATTCCATTATATTAGTGGAATTTAGTGGAATTTAATTAATTTGGCGGAATTTGGCGGAATTTAATTAACTTTAGTAGAATTTGGCAGAATTTAATTAACTTGGCAGAATTTAATTAAAGCGTTAGAATTTATCTGTTAAGTGTTTCACCGAGACATTCCTACTGTAACTAGGCTGGTCCTGTTATAGTACCCCCCCCTTTAACCAAAGGTCTAAATAATTTAATTTTAGTTAAGACTTATAACTTATCACATTATAAGTGTCGTGGTGCATTTTAAGTTCTTTTTAATTTTGAGTTTCCTACTATTGTGTTTTATGTATTTATATTAGGTGGCAATTATTTACCTTTATATTATGTCTATCTAGCCAAAGTAGGCCGCAAAGGATGGTCCTTATAGAATTCTTTTACTAAGGAAGGCGCGTTAGCCTTAATCTGTTTATAGGTTTTCTAGGTTTATATTTTATATCCTTCCCACTTAATAAGAAGTTTAAATTGTTTAAATTATGTTTTCTATTGCATATTATTAATTAAGTTAATAAAGTAAGAACTATTACTGTTATTAACAATTATAGGAGGTAGCAGCGGAATTTTATAAGTTATAGGATTATTTTTTAAAGGTTGTAGCAAGCTTACATAAAAAGTTGGGTGTATTTTTATCTCAGTTGGCAGCTTAAGCTTATAGGCATATGGGCTTAGTTTCTTCTTAATTTAGTATAGGCCCGCGAACTTCTAATTAAGTTTCTTTAAGGGGCGTTAAGTCTTTAGGTTTTATGTACTTAGGTAAGCTATATTACCTTCCTTAAAGTCCTATACAGGAGCTTGTCCTTTATTTGCATGCCATTTTTATAATATTTAAGTGTATGTTAATTTACTTTATAATAGTTCCATTAACTACTTTATTTAATTAGCGAAGTTATATATGTTAATTAACTGGATCCGTTTAATTGTGGGTCCTGTTATATTAATTTTAGGTTATAGTTTAAATCTAAGTTAAGGGTCTTGTCTATAGGTCGCGTAGAATGGCGTTACGCCTATTAATACATTTATTGTATTGTTTACGGTAAACTTAGCTGAGGGCGGCCATTTTTCCCAGTTGTTTTATAGGTAGGAGTAGTATATTTATAAGTATTATTCCATAATCACGTTTATAATTTTAGTTTAACTATCTATCTCTAGATAAAATGCAGTTAAGAGTTATATTTAAATGCTTAATTGTTTGCATAGAGCTTGCTAGAAGTCTAAAATAAACTGGCTTCCGTAGTTGGATATTATTATATTAGGAAGTCCGTATAGCTTAAAGACATGCTTAATAAAACATTTGGCTACTAATATTATATTAATTAAGTCCATAGGAATTATATATTGCATTTTTATAAGATGGTTAACTACTACTATAATATTTGTAAACCTGTTACTACTAGGCAAGTTAACTATAAAGTTAATTAAGATATCGCGCCATCTTTGCATTAGAATTGGTAGCAGTTAAAGTACTCCTTGCTTCTTTATATAAGAGGTCTTTCTATATACGCATATTCTGTATACTTAAACGTATTTTTATATATAGTCGTGCATTATAGGCCAGTAATATACTTATTAAACGATCTTATAAGTCTTTATACAGCTAGGATGTCCTACTATAGGGGAGTTATGTATAAATTTAAGTATTTTAAATTATAAAGGTTTGGAATTTGGAACTACCATCTTTTGTTAATAGTATAATTGGTTATTTTAAATCTTGTATTTAGTAAGTGTAATATCCTTATACTGTCATTTTCCTGTTTAAATTGCTTTCATTATATCTATTATCTATACGTTATTCTTATATTTGTATTCCATTAGCTTATTAATTTCTATTTCCTATTTATTAACTTCTAATTTATTTTTATTAAGTTCCGTGTTTAGGAATATAGGATATAGTTTTTTAAAATGTTTAGGAGGCAGTAAGATCCATAATTAATTTATAATCCGTTTATTTAAAACGTTTATAGGTAAGTCCTATAATTATTGTGTTAATATATTAGGCTTTTAATTAAGTTTGCCTAGTTAGTATATAATCTTAAAGTTAAATTATAAGAGGTATTTGGCCTAACAAATTTGGCGCTATATTAATTGCTTTATAGTTATAAAGTACTATAGATTCTTGTAGTCTGTTAATATACATATTAGAAACAATAATCCTTTAAGTTTAGGACGCCATTATTTAAAGCATCTAATAATCACAAGCAGTTCCTTATTATATATCTTATAGTTTAATTTAGTAGGGGCAAGTTTCTAGAAGAGAAAGGCTACTAGACATAATTTGCCATTCTTATTATATTATAATAACACTCCCCCTAGCACATAATCTAATAAGTCTGTTTTAATAATATATTTAAGGTTAGGGTTAAAGTAAGTAAGAATTAGAGCAGTTATAAAGCAATATTTTAAGTTTTTAAAAGCTTATTCACATCTAGTAGTCCATTTAAATTTTAAATTTTTCTTTATTAGGTTTACTAATAGCTAAACAATTTCTAAGAAGTGGTTAATAAATTGTTAATAGAAATTTACAAATCCTAGAAATCCTTAAATATCCTATATATTACTAGGGCTTTCCTAGTTTATAATTATAGCAACTTTTTTAGGGTCTATTTTAATTCCGTTATAGGATATAATTAAGCCTAAGTATATAACTTTAGATGTATAGAACTTGTATTTTTTAATATTGCATTATAAGCCTATGTCTTATAAGCGTTTAAGGACTATTTTAATGTATTTCTAATATTTAGAAAGCAAGGACAAGTAGATTAAAATATTATTAATATACATAGTAATAAATATATTAAGGAATTTACAAAGCGTATTATTAATATATTGCTAAAACATACTAGGACCGTTCTTTACGCTAAATAGCATTACTAGGTATTTAAAGAGTCCCTATTATATACAAAAAGCTATTTACTTTTCATCTCCTTTATATATATAAATTTTAGAGAAGGAATACCAAAAGCGAGATCTGACCCATACTGTTCTATAGGGGTTCCTTTCCGTCTTATCTTATCCGTACGGTTAAGCTAAGAATAAGGATCTCGTCTGTTACTAATGCAGCGGCGTTACGTCATGGCTAGAGGGCGCTTTTAAATGCATTGTCCTTAACGCCGTTAGAACAGCAGAGTTTTCGCAGGTCTTAGCGCTCGTTAATAACATAAGGCAACTTATTAAGAACAGAGGAATGGTCTTAAAAACTACCCAACGTCTCTCTACCTAGGCGCCGACCTAGGGCTACAAGCCAGCGCTTGCATTTGCTAGTGGAAGTAATAGGAATCTAAGGAGATAATAGGGCACCTCTATACTTGTTCTACTCTAAGACTATACCTATAGTAAGGGCATAGGAAGAATCTCAACACCGTTAACCATATTTAGCGACGTTAATCCTCCCTTTCTATATAGCGGCGTTAACCTTTCTCTAGGCGGCAACGTTAATCTAAAACAGACCAAGAAAGAGCTGGGGGCACCCTTTTCTAGGCGGCGACGTTAATCCAGAACGGACTAAGAAAGAGCTAGGACAAACCTATATAGGCAGGCTAAAACGGACTTAGATGCAGGTATTGGTTAAAATAGGAGGACAACAAGTTTGGTTAGTAGGCGGCTGAGGGACGGTAGCTACGCGGCGTCGAGTTATCATGGGCCCACGCCTGCAAGACACGGTCGGCCTGTTGTCGTAAGAGCGTCACAGGTAACGCGAAGCAGCCAACGGCTGTGGGGCGTGGTATATAATGGCAGCGACGGACGACTCTAGGAACCTTACCCCTTTACTGGGCTCTAACTCCTGGTGGACCTGTCTCGGAGGAAGGATCAATACCTTATCAACGACACTGTCTGTATAGCCCGAAAGGACAGATGCGCGTGTCGGTCTATTTAGGCAGGGGCAGGCTGTAGGGATAGGCTTATGGAGCAAATCAGGTGCACACGGGTAGGAGCTGGCTTTATCCACCAGCTGCTGCGTTAACCGTGGCAAGGAACTGGGCAAGCAGTTTAGGCAAACTTACTGTGTATAGTAGTTTTATAATGCATATATATTCTGGACCACCCGATATACAACTACCTGGCTCGTAGCCAGGCCCGAAACTAGCCTTATCATCAGCCAGCTGACGTGGACGCGTCCTAGTCGTACAACAGGACACCCTTGGGCTTGCACTAGCTCTGAGATCGCAAAGGGACGCGGCGAGGGCGTAGGGAACCTCTTTTTATAAGAACTTGTTAAGGTTAACGCGTTGCAGATACCTCATACAAAACTTGTTAAGGCCCTAAGGCCACCGCGAAGAACTTGTTAAGGCCCTACCTAGAGAACTCGTTAAGGCCCCTCTACGAGGGCCTATCTGGTATCCGGTACACTCAGGTGACTCAGAAGAGGGTCTTAATAGGCGTGGTACGCGCGACCTGGAAGACAGCGACGCGACAGCAACGCGACAGCGACGCGACGGCGACTAGACGGCTCAACGAGGTGGAAACACGGGCAAAGCTCTAGGCAGCGGAAACACAGGCCAGCTTCAACGGCCCTATGGCGTTCAACCAGGTGACTCACAGGAGGGTCTTAATAGGCGTGGTGCACGCAACCTGACGCATGTATAAGGCGACTCACAGGAGGGTCTTAATAGGCGTGGTGCACGCAACCTAATACATATATATGGGGGAGGCTGTAGGGGAAACACAGGCCAGTTAGACAAGGACTCGATAGTTAGAGACACAGGCCAGCTTATAGGAAGGGGGGACATAAGCTTGGTTAGTAGGAGAGGGGGGAGTAGGTTGCCTGGCACGGGACCTGGTCTATAGCCCCCTCCTACAAGACACGGTCGGCCTGTCATAAGGAGACTCTTATAGGCAACGCGAAACGGGAACCTCCCACAGGGCGTAGTATATAGTAGCCACTGCTAGCTCTAGGGACCTTACCCCTTAACTAGGCTCTGACCCCTAGTGCACCTAGTAGGTAGGCAGGATCACGTCCTGGCTGGAGAGACTACTATATGGCTCGAGAGAACGGATGCGCGTATTGGTATACCAATAGACAGGACTGCTCGCCAGGGCAGTACGCTAGTAAGGTACGCTTAAGGAGCAAACAGGAGTTACTTAGGCGGGAGAGGTTTTGGCTAGGCCTCGACCGTAGAAGGTGTACCTAAGGCTATACTACAGGATGCAGCCACAACACCCTCGTAGGATTACGCCAGTAGGTGCGTAAGATGGGAGTTGCAACCCCTGGAAATAGCAGCTTATGCCCGTACTGGCGGAAATAATGAAGAGAGGTGTAAAACTAGAGGCTATAGAAGGCTTTTAAGCCGTGCGAAAGCGTACTAACTCTAGGAGGATACTTAATATCTAAAAGAACTGGTAAAACCCCCTATATAATTGGTGGTAGCAGCCAACTACTTATAGCCTGGGATATTGTATTAGAAAACTGAGGTAGAGGCCTAGATAAGCAGGCATGCTAAACTCTACTGTATTACTAGTTCTACTAGAATATATAACTACCTGCCCAGTGGGTAGCCCGAGGTGCGAATGTGGCTGGCCAAAACAGACACCAAAATACGTAATACTGTTATGCCCCTTACGCACCGGCCGAGAAGCAATGCTCTTAGCAGCTGGCACAGAAAACTATAATACACTGCTCTCAACATAGAAAGGCCTCAAGGCGGCTACCCGGTGGCTTATTGGCCAAAATATGCTAGACCAGTTCCGGGTTGCAAAGGAAATAGCAATAGAAGGCAAAGGGGTAAGTAATAGGCGCCCCCTAATAACTCTACAGGAGTAGAGTACAGTGTGTAATACTAGCGCGTCTGTAGGTTTGTTACAGCAGCAGTAGTTCCCAAGGAGGTTAAAAAGTAAGGTAGTAGAGCACTACTAGTAACTTACAGGCGACTTATAAGCGAGCCCCAAAAGGCGGGGAGACGGATCATGGGGTTTTCTCAAATAGAGTTTTCTCCCTATATATATATAAGGAGTAGTCCGTGTGGGCCTAACAGGGATCCAAATCGGACGTTAAGTAATGAATAATAATAATATATATAAATTTTATTAAAGACAGCAATTATATTAAGCTTTATAAAGTACTGTACTTTCGCCAATTAATTAAGCGTCTCTTAAATTAAGGGAGTTGGATATTAGTTTTAAATCATAATTATATTTAGAGCTTAATAATTAATATAGAATCTTAAGCCTCATCCTAGCTTTTTAATAAATAGTATAGGTAAGGCAAATAGAGATTAACTAGGGCAAATAAATCCTTTTTCCAGATGCTTATTAAGGTATTATCGCTATTAGGAGTAAGACAAGTGGTCGTTATATATCGCCGCGGCACTAGCGTGGCGAGAAGCCTTAAGCTCCTCGCCCTCCCTTATTCTAGATTATTAAGCATTATTAACAACATTACTATATCTACTCGAGTAGTACTGGTAAGGGAGTTACCCTATATTACTAACACTAATTAATGGTTAAAGAAAGGAACACTAAAAGCGAGATCCGACCTATACTGTCTTATAGGGGTTCCTTTCCGTCTTATCTTGTCTATACAGTTAAGCTAAGAATAAGGATCTCGTCTGTTACTAATACAGCGGCGTTACGTCGTGGCTAGAGGGCGCTTTTAAATGTGTTATCCTTAACGCCGTTAAAATAGCAGAGTTTTCGCGGGTCTTGGCGCTTATTAATAATATAAGGCAACTTATTAAGAATAGAGGAATAGTCTTAAAAACTACCCAACGTCTCTCTACCTAGGCGCCGACCTAGGGCCATAAGCCAGCGCTTATATTTGCTAGTAGAAGCGATAGGAATCTAAGGAGATAATAGGGCACCTCTATACTTGTTCCGCTCTAAGACTATACCTATAGTAAGGGCACAGGAAGAATCTCAACACTATTAACTATATTTAGTAATATTAATCCTCCCTTTCTACGCAGCAGCGTTAACCTTTCTTTAGGCGGCAATGTTAATCTAAAACAGACTAAAAAAGAGCTGGGGGCACCCTTCTCTAGGCGGTAATATTAATCTAAAACGGACTAAGAAAGAGCTAGAATAAACCTATATAAGTAGGCTAAAACGGACTTAGATATAGGTGTTAGTTAAGATAAAAGGATAATAAGTTTGGTTAGTAGGCAGCTAAGGGACGGTAGCTGCGCGGCGTCGAGTTATTATAGGCCCACGCCTACAAGACACAGTCGGCCTATTATTATAAGAGCGTTATAGGTAACGCGAAGCAGCCAACGGCTATAGGGCGTGGTATATAATGGCAGTGACGGACAACTCTAGGAACTTTACCCCTTTACTAGGCTCTAACTCCTAGTGGATCTGTTTTAGAGGAAGGATTAATACCTTATTAATAACACTGTCTGTATAGCCCAAAAGGACAGATGCGCGTGTCGGTCTATTTAGGCAGGGGTAGGCTGTAGGGATAGGCTTATAGAGCAAATTAAGTGCATATAGGTAGGAGCTGGCTTTGTCCACTAGCTGCTGTATTAACTGTGGCAAGGAACTAGGCAAGCAGTTTAGGCAAACTTGCTATATATAGTAGTTTTATAATGCATATATATTCTGGACTAGTTGGACCGACGCTAGAGAGATAAATGGGAGTTAAAGGTATAGAGGCAGACTTAGGCAAGGGGAACCTAAGCCGTAGCATAGGTAATGCTATGGGGGGTAAATACCTAAGGGCTTTAAGAGGGCCTAACAAAGGCGGAAAATACAATGGCAATACTCTTAAGGACAGGAATAATAGGACTAAAAGATTGGCTTCACTAGGTAGGTGTCCTAGTAGGTAGCCCAAGGTGCGAATGTAGCTGGCCAAGACAGACACCAAAACACGTAATACTATTATGCCCCTTACGCACCAGCCGAAAAGCAATGCTCTTAGTAGCTAGCACAGAAAACTATAATACACTGCTCTTAACACAGAAAGGCCTCAAGGCGGCTACCTAGTGGCTTATTGGCCAAAATATACTAGACCAGTTCTGGGTTACAAAGGGAATAGCAATAGAAGGCAAAGGGGCAAGTAACAGGCGCCCCCTAATAACTCTACAGGAGTAGAGTACAGTATGTAATACTAGCGCGTCCATAGGTTTATTACGGCAGCAGTGGTTCCCAAGGAGGTCAAAAAGTAAGGTAGTAGAGCACCACTGGTAACTTATAGGCGACTTGTAAGCGAGCCCCAAAAGGCGGGGAGACGGATTACAGGGTTTTCTTAAATAGAGTTTTCTCCCCACATATATATAAGGAGTAGTCCGTATAGGCCCAATAGGGATCCGAATCGGACGTTAAGCAATGAATAATAATAATTAGTGGTTAAATATACAGTCAACTACAGAACAGCAAGGTTATTAATAGAAGAGATAGTCTCGTACAGGGGTGCTATATACGCTTATATGGAATGGATCCCGGCAATAATGTACTACCTTAAACTTGCGGAAAACCAGTAATAGAAGTGTTACTAAGTACTAGAAGATACCAAGTTGTGTCTATTACATAGAATAACTACGTTTACAAAGATTTGGTCAAGTACTTTAGGTCAAAAGTATTACTAAACCTAGGGTTCTAAGTCAACGTCCAAAACGCGTTAAATAATATCTCAAATTGCCTACCTCTTAACAGCAAACCTACAAGATTCTATAAAACCGAAAATCCTACCTACCTTCAGCCTATTATGGCGTTAACCTACCCAAAGAAGTATAAGGAAGATATTAACCTAAAGATATAAAACAAAGACATTGACCCTATAAACGCCGAGCAAAAGAACCTAAACGGATTCTTATTATACTATATAGTATACTACACAGACAGTGAATACAACGACACTATACTATGGTATTACATAAAGGAGGACTTTGTTAGATAGATAAAGGAAACATAGGCTCTTGCAAACAAGCTTATTATATAAGACTTCCGTAACTTCCTTTAGGAGAATGGAGTATTTATCCCTATAGATAGAAGCGCTATTAGAGACAATATTTAAGAGCAAGTTATTAACGTAAAAGAAGAGCATAAATAGACTCTATAAGAGATTAAGCACCAACTACGCACTATAAAGAAGCTTAACTTACGATAGAATCTAAATAATACACCAATAGAGACACGTTTAAATTCTATTGCTCTAGGCATAAGTTCTTATATTCTATATCTATTACTTCTATTATCTTCAGCTCCCTAGGATCTACCAATTCAACCTATAACTTTAACTACTAAATAAGAGCAAGCGCAAGATCCCCTTGCTTCGCGATTTAATAACCTTTAAACTCTATTATAGCAAGATTAGGTACTACGCCGTGTTCTATTAAGATCTATATCTCTACTGCAGCCTATAAAGCAATCCCCACCTTAATCTCCAATACAATTTTAACGTGGCCTAATACCGCTCGGAGGCACCTTAAAAATGCTTATAGAGCTTATAAAGCTCTATTCAGACTAGGAAAAGAGGTTTGGCGGGGAACTGTATAATATCCTTAATTTAAAGCTGCGTATTTTCTATAACTGTTGCTAGAAGGTTGGACTGGAACCTAACTAATATTATAACGCCTATTCCATTATGCTTAAGGGCCGCGCTAGTACCTTCTATTATAATTATTTGGTAGGAAAAGGATACAATTTCAACCAAATAATATATAAGATAAGATGCCACTTCAAAACAGAGGAGAATAAGTAGCAGTATATATTAGAGTAGAGAGAGACTACCTTCCTAAGGGTTATTACAACAAACCCAGATATCTCTTAACTCGATTATCTCCAAAAGCTCTTTAATTAACTTTAGATAATTTAGCGTGGTTTATCCAAATTATATTAAGAGGACTTTAGCCTACGCGATTAAATTATTAGCGTATATTAAGGTATTAAAGAATATAACCTTGCTCTCTTTAATCCTGCAAATATTTATAAAGGAGTGTATGCTTAATTAAGATCCTCTATTAGCACTACTCTGCGCTCTTAAGAAGTATAGTAATTTAACACCTAACCCTAATCTACTTTAATTAACCTGGCTAACTAATATGATTATAACTGGACCGACCAAACATATAGTGGCCGCGGTAGGGGATACAGCAGAGGGTATAATTAATATCAACCATAAGGCAATTATAGAGGTTTATTTTGGAGCGATTATTAGAAGAAGTGCTATATTTATAAAAAGCCAAATTGCTGGTTAACTAGGCACCCCCTTAATAGATAAAAGAAGGCATATAATAAGTTTCGCCAGAGCGTATAAAACATTAGAAACTAAGAGGTTACTATAGCCTACTTCCAAAGCTTCCTGGTTTAATATAAAGGCGAAGAAGATCTTAAGGCTAAGGTTAACGAGGCCGAATAGCTCCTTATAGATATAGAAATTGAGGACTACTCTCCCAACTAATACTTTACCGAGTATAGTAAGGTAAATGGCACATAAACCATCACTGTCCTTAATCACCAATCTACGCTTTATTCTGTTATAAAGTCAGATATCTTTAACGAGCTAAAGGAAAGTTCTGCGTTCTCCTTTAACAATAAATACTTGGCGAACGTCTTCTATAGTATTATGCCAGATACTAGAGCCGCAGGAGTATTAATAGTAGAAGAACCTTAAGTTTGAGCTCTTTAGCAGCTTAATAGCTCTATTTAGATTAACCAATTAATGGCAGGCCAATATACAATTCGCTTTAGTAAGGGTACTATAATCTCTCTTAGCACAATTAAGGTCCAAACCCTGTTAGGATATATTACTTTCTATATTATTCCCGCGAACACCCCGTTTCTATTCTGCATCTAAGATATAGATAAATTAGGCGTTAAGCTTAATAACCTTAAGAATATACTTATTTAGGGAGATAATTAGGTACCCGTTATACACAAGTAGGGTCACCTATAGTTGCTCCTTTAATAGCCAAAAAGGAGCGTTGCTTAAAGCCACTTAACTAAGTCAGAGCTACGTTAACTATACTATTATTTTAGCCACCTATCCGTTTACTAACTGCTTAGGGTTCTTCAGCGAGCAGGTTATAAAGTTAAGGTTAAGATAATTAAGCATCTTATAAAGTACTACTATTACTGCTAAATAAACCAGAAGTCCCCTAGCCGATTTAAGTTTACCCTTAAAGATAACTACAACTTTAACTTCTATATTATTATTAACATTATATATCTTAGCGGCAAGCCAGTACTCCAAGTTATTAACTCCTTAACTTTCTTCTAAGCCGCACGCTTCCTAAAGGATATATCAGCTAGGAACGCATAAGATACTCTTTAATTATACTAGATTAATATCTACCTAGGACCTCCTAATTAAGTTATTTATAATATAGGAAGGAACTTCTTATCTATAGAGTTTTAGTAATAGGTAAAGGCAATAGAAATTAAGGTTAAGGAAGTCCCTATTAAGGCACACAATAGTATTGGAAAAGTAGAACGATATTACACGCCATTACACTAAGTATATAAGATTATTTCTTTAGAACTAGAGGGTGCTAGCAAAGAGCTTATCTTATAAATGGCTATTAAGGCTATTAACGATTCCGCTAGCCCAGATGGGCTCGTACCTATATTGCTAGTTTTTAGCGCCTACCCTTAAATAACTAACAATTCTCCACCATCTCTATCCGTTACGCAACGAGCGGAGGCTATTCGCAAAGCAATAAAAGAGGTGCGACGTCTCTACACTACGCACTAGGTCAACAACGTACTAGGAATAAGAAATGGCCCAAATACCTTAACTATGCTTAATGTGCCACTCTAATCTAAGGTACGCGTATGGCGTAAAAAGGGAGGATGGTTAGGCCTACATAAACTTATTGCAATTAATGGTTAGACTTATACTCTTTAAATACCCTATAGACCCACTTAATTCCGCTTAACCGTTATTAAACCCTACTATAGAAATAACAGTTCCGAGCCTTTATAGGATGCCCTAGAGGATACCCTAGAGGAGAACCATAATACCCTAGAGGAGAACTATAATTAACGTACTCTAGAAGGCGACTATAATTCTAATATAATTATAACAGATATGCCGCAACTATAACGCGATAGAGGTCGCCTAAAGGGATTATAAAATTGCCAACACCTTATTAATTTTAAAGAGCAATTTGTTACCGCTATTAAGAGTAGAGACGAGTTATTAATGGCCTTTATAATAGCTAAAGAGAAGGCTAACTTTAAGCTCGCAAAACAGCTCTAAAAAAAAGGCCATATTATAACTTTAGGAGCTCCTTTCTAAGCATCTAATAAGTAGGATATTAACGGTCTTATTACAAGAGAAGTCTTTGAATTTAAGAAATATAACCCTACTAAGTTTAATAGAGTCCGCATATTTAAGTTAAGAATAGTTAATAAGATTAAAGGCAAAGCTACTAATACCCTATTTAAGAAGTTAAGGCTGGTTATTTAAGGCTATAACAACAATAGTAAGGAAGTAATTTTTATATAATCCCCTATAATCCAATAAGCTAGTTAGCGAGTTATTATTACGCTAGCTCCCTCCTTAATAAAGAATAGAATAGCGGTTTATTTATAAGATATTACTTAGGCCTATACCTAATTAGAGACGCGCCTTTAATGCTTAATACTAGCATACCTTCCAAAGTAAATTCGCCACTAATATCCCAAAGATACAATTATGGTTGTGCTTAAGCCATTATATAAAATCGCAGAGGTAGGAACTTATTAGTGGGCTACTTATAGCAAGCACTATAAAGAGAAGCTTTTAATAACTACTTCTATATTTAATCTATACTTCCTTATCACAACCATAGGAACCCTATTTAGAATTATCGGCATATAAACTAATAATATAATTATCTTAGGAGACAACCAATTCTTAGCTCTTAAAGAAGATAAGCTAGTAAAGGTAAATCTTATAGTAAAGCCAAAGGAAAAGCTTAACCCAACAATATTATTACTTTTTAATGGATACATCCTCTCCCTAAATAAGGATTCTATTGCTTTACGCCAGAAGGGTTAAGGTAAGAAGATTAACGTTATTAACGTTAATTCTCTAAAGCAAAGATATATAGAGCAACGCGCTTATGGAGTTTATATTGCTTCTATCTATTAACCCAAGGCTTTATTTAATCTCTCTGTTGCTACCTAATACTAGGAACTAACTAGGGACGACGTTCTTGCCCTAAATAAACGTCTTTCCTAGCAAATAAACTATCTTAATTAGGGACTACTCTATATACCTATTAATCTTCCCACTGCTAAGCTCTTTGTATTTGTTAATAGATCGTTTATAAATAATAAAGATTTTAGATCCTAGCTAGGATATAAGATTATCATTATAAACGAATCTACTAAAGAGAATAACTTTATAATTTATGGTAATCTTATCTATTAGAGCTTAACCAAGAGTAAGTGCGTTACTTAAAGCGTTCTAGTGTTAGAGATATATAGAATAGTTAGCGGAGTTAATATAGCAATTACAATTGGAACTACTCTAAAAATAATTATAAATTAACTCGAACTTCCCGCTATCCCCACAATTATATATACTAACTTATATTCCCTTTACAAGTGTTTAGTTAAGCTTGGTACCACAAAGAAGAAGCGCCTTATAATTAATATTATAGCACTTTGGCAATCCTATAAACGGCAAGAACTCTTTAAAATTTAATAGATTAATGGCTAAGACAACCCAGTAGATGTAATAATAAAGGCAAACCTAAATAAGGCTCTAGAGATGTTTATTAACATAAATACTTTATATATACGAGTTAAAGGTTAAGTTAAAAGGGAGTAGGATTCTACTATAACTGTCCACCAAATTCCACCGCAACTGTCTATCGAATTCTACTGCAACTATCCACCGAATTCTACCGTAACTGTCTACTAAATTCCACCGCAACTGTCCACTAAATTCTACCGCAACTGTTTACTAAATTCCACTGCAACTGTCTACTAAGTTCTACTGCAATCTGTGGACCCTAACTTCAGCCAGCTAATTAGGATTTTCTATCCCTAGGATAGAAAAATCGCTATTGGCTTGCTTACTACTAGCGCCTTAGCGGCCCTTGTAAGATGTCTACCTACGGCTCCTAAACGATTCCTCCTCTTCTTCTCTTTAGCTCAGTATCTTTATAAAATAGTATTCTAGCCAGTCAACGTGGATGCGTCCTAGGCGTATAACAGGACACCCTTGGGCTTGCACTAGCTCTAAGATCGCGAAGTGTGCGTGATGAGGGCGTAGAGATCCTCCTTTTATAAGAACTTGTTAAGGTTAACGCGTCATAGATACTTTGTACAAAACTTGTTAAGGCCCTAAGGCCACCGCGAAGAACTTATTAAGGCCCTGCCTAGAGAACTCATTAAGGCCCCTCTATAAGGGCCTATCTGGTATCCGGTACACTTAGGTAACTCAGAAGAGGGTCTTAATAGGCGTGGTGCGCGCGACCTGGTATAGCAACAGCGACACAACGGCGACGCGACGGCAACCAGATGGCTTAACGAGGTGGAAACACGGGTAAAGCTCTAGGCAGCGGAAATATAGGCCAGCTTCAACAGCCCCATAGCGTTTGACTTACAGTCAACTCATAGTCAACCCACAGTTAACTTATAGGCGACTTACAGGAGGGTCTTAATAGGCGTGGTGCACGCAACCTAATGCGCATATGTATAAGGCGACTTATAGGAGGGTCTTAATAGGCGTGGTGCTCGCAACCTAATGCATATATATAGGGGAGGCTATAGGGGAAATATAGGCCAGTTAAATAAGGACTTGACAGTTAGAGACACAGGCTAGCTTATAAAAGGGGGGGACATAAGCTTAGTTAGTAGGAGAGGGGAGAGTAGGTTATCTAGTATAGGACCTAGTATCTCTATGGCCCCTCTCCTATAAGACATGGTTAGCCTATTATAAGGAGACTCTTACAGGCAACGCGAAATAGGAACTGGTAGTAGTATAGGGTGTTACGCCCCTATATTACTACTAGCCTCCCATAGGGCGTAGTGCGTAATAGCTACTGCTAGTTTTAAGGACCTTACCCCTTAGCTAGGCCCTAACCCTTAGTGCACCTAGTAGGTAGGCAGGATCACGTCCTGGCTAAAGAGACTACTATATGGCTTAAAGAATGGATGTGCGTGTTAGTATACTAACAGACGGAACCATTCGCCTCTAGGGCGGTATGCTAGTAAGGTATGCTTAAGGAGCAAATAGGAGTTACTTAGGTAGGGAAGGCCTTTGGTCTGGGCCTTAACTATAGAAGGTACCTAAGGCTTCCATATTACAAAATGTAGCCATGATGCCCTTATAGGATTACGCCAGTAGGCATATAAGAAGGGAGTTGCAACCCCTAGAAGCGGTAGCTTATGCTTATGCTGGTGGAAATAATAAAGAAAGATGTAAAACTAGAGGCTATAGAAGGCTTCTAAGCTGTATAAAAGTATACTAACTCTAGGAGGAGATTCTTATATAGACCACTAGGGGGCAGTTTAGTACTTAGGTTAACCCTATTATAAGATATCTAAAAGAATGGTAAAACCCCCTATTAATTAGTAGTAGCAGCTAACTGCTTATAGAAAGCCCCCTAGGCCTTTAGGCCTAGGTAACTAGGACTAAATACTAAAAAACTAGGGTAGAGGCCTAGATAAGCAGGTATATTAAACTCTACTATATAACTACCTGCTAGGCCTTAACTATAGAAGGTACTTAAGGCTTCTATATTATAGGACGCAGCCACGACACCCTTATAGGATTATGCCAGTAGGCATATAAAAAGGGAGTTGCGACCCCTAGAAGCGGCAGCTTATACCTATACCAGCAAAAATAATAAAGAAAGGCGTAAAACTAGAGGCTATAGAAGGCTCCTAAGCCATATAAAAGCATACCAACTTTAAGAGGAGATTCTTATATAGACCGCTAGGGGGCGGTTTAGTACTTAGGTTAACCCTATTATAAAATATTTAAAAGAATAGTAAAACCCCCTATTAATTAGTAGTAGTAGCTAATTGCTTATAGAAAGCCCCCTAGGCCTTTAGGCCTAGGTAACTGGGACTAAATACCAGAAAACTGGGGTAGAGGCCTAGATAAGCAGGTATATTAAACTCTACTATATAACTACCTGCTAGATATAGCTAGATTTGGATATTAAGGCGTAACTAAATAATAAAAGATATGTAATAAGGAAGCTTAAGACAGACAGTTTCCTTAATATAGTTAAACAATAACTTTAAGACCTAGAAGAAATCCACCTAATACTAAATAAGCGAGGCTTATTAGCTACCCCTAAGGAAATTAACTAAAGACTAGAAAGGATCTAGGCAGTAATTAAAAATGGGCTAGAAAAGCATTGCCTAGTCTTAAAACTAGGCCCTTACACGCAACATATATAGTCTATATAATGCGCGGTTCTTATAGCTAGCTAATAATGAGTAAGAAGGAAATATATAAGCAGCTATAACCCTAAAGACAAGAGATAATATAAAGATATAAAAAACCAGCTAAAGAATACCCTAAAAAAAAAAGCAAGAAATAACTGGAGATAGTTTATAAATAAATACACTACTAACCTAAGCATCCCCTATAACAAGGGCCTTTGGACTATAGCAAGATGGGTAAAGAAAAAGGCAGGACGCCTAATAGAAGACCTATACCTAATACCCTTACAAAGAGTAGGCGAACTATAGGCTATAAGTAATAATAATAAGAAGGCGAAGATCCTTATAGAAAGATTTTTCCCCTAACTAGCTCTAGTAGACCTTAGTAATATTACCAGTAAAACACTAGTAACTTACCTAAGGGTTAATAGCAATATAACAACTAAAGAAATGGCTAGAACTATTAGTCGCCTCTTAAACAATACAGCACTAGGACTAGATAGGATCCTAAACAAAGCCTTAAAGACCTATGGTCCACTTATAGCACCTTAACTTGTAGATATAGCTAGAGTATGCTTTGTAATAGGCTACTACCCATAACTTAGAAGATCTATAACGACAGTTGTCTTATAAAAAGAAGGTAAAGTAGACTACTTAATTCTAGGAAGCTACCGCCCTATTGCCTTAGAAAACACCCTAAGCAAGATCTTAGAAAAGGTTATAGCAGACTATATAGTAGATATAGTAGAGGAACACGCCCTACTACTATAAAGCTAAATAGGGGTAAGAAAGAATCGCTTAACACTATTAGTACTTATACTACTTACTGCTACTATTAAAACTGTATAGGCTATGCGCAAGGACTTTATAGTATTAATGCTTAGCCTAGATATTAGTGGCGCCTATAATAATATACCCTATAAGCGCCTCCTATATATCCTTAGGGCAAAGGGCTTCCTAGAATAGATTATATAATTTATTTAAGGGTTTATAGGCCAGAAAGAGATATTACTAATCTTTAGCGGATACTAGAGCCCCTCTATTATAGTTATAATAGGTATACTATAAGGATCACCTCTTTCGCCTATACTCTTCCTTTTCTTTATAAGTAACTTACTTAACACCTTTAAGAAAGGGGCGACCTAGGGGATAGACTTTATTAATAATATAAACCTAATTATATATGGGCCAATAGCCGCAGAGAACTATAGAACACTAGAGAAAGCTTATAATACCTATATAGAATGGGCAAGATAATATAGAGTTCAATTCTTACTAGAGAAATACCAGCTAATCTATTTTATAAGAAAACGCAACTAATCTATAGATCTCTAGCATATAATCCATATCTAAGGCTTTAGGGGTTAACCAGTTTAGGGCCTAAGGGTATTAGGAGTATAGGTAGACAGTAAGCTTTAGTGGAGCGCACATACAGTATAAGCGGCCTATAAGGGCTAAGTATAGTACATTGCATTATTTAGGATTGTTAATTCTATATAGGGTCCATGCTTCCAGAGGTTATGCCTACTATATACAGCAGTTGTCCAGCCAACTATAATATATAGATCCAGTGTTTGGGCTATTAGAGAAACTAAAAAGGGTCCCCCTAAATCACTTCTTAAACCACTCTAAAAGGTCTAAATAGCCTGCCTCTAAAGCATAATAGGCGGGTATAAGCGAATGGCTACAGCACTGCTTAAGAAGGAAGCCAATATTCCCCCCCTATAACTATATATTAAAGCCGCTGCAATATAAAGGGCGTAAAGTAAACGCAACTCTAATGTTATAAAGTATATTAAGATACGCCTAAATAAACTATAGAGGGACCCTAGGGCGCCTTATAGGAGAACAAACCAATAACCCCAAAGTAGGGAAGAGATATTGGAGAAACAGGTAAAAAAAGCAGAAGAAGAATAGTACTACATTAGGGCCTAGGCCCATATAGAGGAGAAATGGAAATATATAAGAGGCCAGTAAAGACAATAGTAAGAAAAAGAAAGGAGCTAAAGTAGAGTATAAAAGAACGCCAGGAAACCATCTTCTATAATATAATACTGCTTAGACCAACGCTAGAGAGGCGTATAGGAGTTAAAGGTACAGAGGCTAATTTAGGCAAGAGAAACCCAAGCTATGGTATAATTAACGCCATAGGGGGTAAATACTTAAGAGCTCCAAGAAGGCCTAACAAAGGCAGAAAATATAATAGCAATACTTTTAAGAATAGGGATAATAGGACTAAAAGATTGGCTCTATTAGGTAGGTGTCCTAGTAGGCAGCCTAAGATGCAAATATGGCTAGCTAAGACAGACACTAAAATACGTAATACTATTATGCCCCCTACGCACTAACTAAGAAGCTATACTCTTAGTAGCTAGCATAGAGAACTATAATACACTACTCTTAATATAAAAAGGTCTTAAGGCGGTTACCTAGTGGCTTATTAGCCAAAATATACTAGACCAGTTTTGGGTTGCAAAGGAAATAGTAATAGAAGGTAAAGGGGTAAGTAATAGGCGCCCCCTAATAACTCTATAGTAGTAAAGCAAAGTTTGCGATACTAGCGCGTCCGTAGGCTTGTTACGGCAGCAGTAGTTCCTAAGGAGGTCAAAAAGTAAGGTAGTAGAGCACTATAGGTGACTTATAGGCGCCTTGTAGGCAAGTCCCAAAAGGTAGGGAGACGGATTACAGGGTTTTCTTAAAAGAGTTTTCTCCCTATATGTATATAAGGAGTAGTCCGCGTGGGCCCAATAGGGATCTAAATCGGACGTTAAGCAATGAATAATAAAATAGTATTCTACAGACTTTGGTTTAGTGACATTTATACAAGCTATTACGCTAGTAAGAAAGCACCACGTGCTAAGGGGTAAATTTTAGGACAGCAAAATATATATATTGTAATAGCAATAGTAAGTAAGGAGGATTAATGTTCGTTACGCTAGTCAAGCAGCGTTTATATATAGATAGCAACCATAAAAGAAGAGTTGCTAGTGTCGGGAGTAAGACAAGTAGTCGTTATATATCGCCGCGGCACTAGCGTAATGAGGAGCCTTAAGCTCCTCGCCCTCCCTCATTCTAGATTATTAAGTATTATTAACAACATCACTATATCTGCTTAAGTAGTACTGGTAAGGGAGTTACCCTGTGTTACTAACAATCGCATTATAAGCAGTTCTTCTTATAATATACTATATAGCGGACTGAACTTTAGTGTCATACTAGGCTTAAGTTCTATCTTAAAATTGTGCTTTTCTTAGTGCAGGGCTAGTTAGTCTACAAATCGGTTTTTAAACTTATTAATTAGGCTATAGTACTCTTTAGGTATAAAAGGTTAAGGATTAGGATACTGTTTTAGTTCTAGTACTTTCTTAATATCTTCTATAGTTATAGTAAAGATTTTATAATCTTATCTTTTTGCTAATAAGATAAAAGACGCGGCCTATATTATACAAATTTTAAGAGGTTTTAATATAACATCTTTACATTCTTTACTATAATTAGCAGTTATAGATTTATTATATTAGCTTAAGGTTTATAGCAAGGGTAATTTATATTATATTAAATTTAAATAGTTATATGCATGTTTATAGGGCAAATGGTTTTTTAAGCAATAACTTTAGCAGTAGGTTATACGGAACTTTAGTATTTCTTTAACCCAGCTAATTAAAGGGTTGTGTTATTTCAGCTATCTATGTCTAAGTATTATCTTATAGTGCTTTAAGGGTGTTACAAATAGGGAAATATATTTAAGGTATTTACCTATCCACAATTTTATAAGAGCGTAGTGCGTTATTTTGCTATATATTAAGGGTTTGCCATTAAAGCCTTATAGGCCTTAGGGCTCATTAAGTTTCTTTAAATTTAGGCGTTAAGTTTTTATATAGTTCGTGTTAATAAAGCCCATACTAGTAGCTCTGCTGTTTATAAGAATTTATACTTCCTTTTATTTTCTAAATGTTTAAATTTCGCCAAGTATATTAAGGGAATTATATTATATATTAGCGCTAGAAGAGCCTAGATACTTATACTCTTCCACTTTTTATTCTAAGGCGCAACTTGGCCTTAGGATAATTTATTTTCCAAGTTAACTAAAGGTAAGATACTTTATAGCGTCTAAGTATAATTTATAGGGTGGGTATGGTTTAAGGAATAAATATAACTTAAAGAATAGGTATAATTTGAGGATTTGGTATAGCTTAAGGAGCGGAAAGAACTACAGCGGACCTTTTTAAAAGGGTAAGTTCAGCAGTGCTTTTAAATATATCCCTTTTTACCGCATTTAAAGCATTCTCTATTTATAGCTTAAGTTCTTTATTTATTAGTTCCTAAGGGTGCATAGGATTAAGCAGCATTAAGGTCTATAGGGTTATATATAGGGCTTTTAGGTTTCGGAGACAGATCGCGCTTTAGGATATATACTGGTTTTGTGGTGTTTTAAATATAAGGTGTAGTTAACTTTAAAAAATAAGTCTGTTTATTATATTAAAGGTCCTTATTAATTTGTTAACATATTATAGCTGTCACGATAACGATGTATCACATGTGAACGCTAGATAAACAAGCATCAGATTTGTAGAATTAATAGCTACATACGGCTGTTATAGAGACTTAAGAGGATTGCTAGAGAACTTAACAGGAACGCAGCTGCGGCTAAATCTATATAAGGGCGTCGGGGCGGATAAACTATCTGCCGACGTTATCAAACAAGAAAAGGAACTAGCTACGCGTACGGCGTAGCGCTTGTAACGGGAGTCCCATTACAGTACCCCCCCTCTAGGGGGTGACAGGTCTAACAGGGTAGGGTTAGGAGTTATCACGGGAGTATGGACACTGGGCAATCCAGTGATCGCGTACACCATAATAGAGACAGAATCCGTTCTTCATGCGATATACGCGACGCTTAGTAGACTTAGTAGAGGATGATTGTAATCGCGATAAGGCAGCGGATGGTGGACGGGAGTAGAAACTAGGTGGGGCCCTTAACTTGTTTCTGGACTGGGAAGTAGGGGCAAGACTGGTGGTTTGGAGCTAGAGGTTAACGTCTATAGGCTTATAGGCGGCAATGGGTTTCTAGGCTGGTTTCTAGACTGGCGGGTTCTGGATTGGGCGACGGAAGTAGCAATTGAGGCGCTGGACGAGCTTGATGTACTCACTGTATAATAGGCTAAATAGGGTATCGCTTAACTCCTTAAGAGACTGGCGGAGGGCAGGATGGAAGCTATAGTGGAGCGCTATAACGCATGATATATCTGGCTAAGAGGAAGTATTGGCCTTATATGCGAATCGCTTGAAGTAAGCAAGGTACGCAATAAGCGACTCCTCTTCTCTCTGGCGTACAGACGAAAAGCGCTGGATAGCCTCCTATTATTCTCTTAGGTTGTGGTAGAGGCGCTAGAAGAAAGAGAAGATATTCTTAGGGTCCCAGGACTGGGCATCTTCGGCTAACTGGCAGAGGTGTAGGACAGAAGCCTGCTGGGACTGCTTAAGGCGATCCTATATATAGTTGAACGCGTCAGCACTGTTGAGCTGGTTGGATCGGAGCTTTGCCCTGATTGATGGGAGCCACGTACGTAACGTAAGAGGCTTACCGTTGAAGCGTGGTGGATTAGGGAGACGCGGACGAGTAGTTGGGGCAGGCGTAGGGTGGGTCTGGAGGTGAAGCTGGAGCTGGAGCTGGAGCTGGTGGACGTTGACGCGTAAGGTATTGAGGTTTGATTGGAGCGACTGGATCTTAGTACGCTGGTTCTGGAGTTCCTGCTGTAGCTGCTATACTAGTAGGAAAAGAGCTGGGTCAGACATAGTAGCTATCTAGAAAGAAGGAAGAAAAAATCTGGACTAGATATGTTAAAGACTCTGTGTGGAAAGTCCGCGATAGCTCTGCGCTATTATTAATGTCTGGCTGGATGGGGCGAGCAATCCTAATATCACGATAACGATGTATTATATGTGAACGCTAGATGAACAAGTATTAGATTTATAGAATTGATAGCTACATACGGCTGTTGTGGAGACTTAAGAGGATTGCTAGAGAACTTAACAGGAACGCAGCTGCGGCTGAATCTATATAAGGGCGTCGGGGCGGATAAACTATCTGCCGACGTTATCGAACAAGAAAAGGAACCAGCTACGCGTACGGCGTAGCGCTTGTAACGGGAGTCCCGTTACAATAGCAAATTTAGATAGGTTTTTTGGTAGTTCTTTGCCTACTAACTAGGCTCTAATTTTATTTGAGATAGATTATTGGGGGGTAGCAACTTTAGCGGCTTTATTCCAATCCAGTTCGCTAATAAGGCCTAAAAATTCTAAAAAGAAGCTGGTAAAATCTTAGTTCTATTATTATAGGTTTTTAAGTTTAGTAACAGCTATATATTTACGGCTAGTATTATTATACATTTATTCTAGCAGAGAGATAAAGGTTTTAAAATTAATAAAAGTGCTATTGTAGAAGAATGGATTTATAGTTTATACAGCGTCCTTGCTTAAATAAGATATTCCATAGCTAACCTTACTAGCCTTAGTGGGGTATTAATTGTAGTTTATTAAGAGTTTAAGACAGAGCTTGGTTATAAAGAGATATAGGTTATTTTAGTTTCTATTAAATATTAGAGGATTAGGGAGCCTTTTAAATTTTATAGTAGGTACTAGGTTTGCTATAGGTATAGGTTAAGCTACTATTACTAGTTTGGTGTTTATATTTAATAGGTTAAGTTTAGGTACTGTTATTTTAATCTTATTTATAGGTGTTGCTGTTAGGGTCTATAGTGTAAATGCCTTAATATTGCGGAGTTCTTTACAGAGTACTTCTATTAATTGCTAGTGCTGGGCTTTTAGTGCAGCCCGCTGCTAAGCTAAGGCGTCTATGAAGGCCTATTATATTATAGTTAACTGTTCCCTAACTAGGGTTATAATACTTATAGTTATTAAAAGGGATTTGGGATTGTTTGCTATTTTAATAGTAGTTGTTTTAACGCAACGTAATATAAGGGCATAAAGAGGCTTTAAGGAAGATTTAAAGGAACAATATAAATTCTATCTAAATTTATAGGTATATAGCTCTTGCAGAGTACAAGATGTTATATAAAGAAGAGAAAGGAACATAGGAAACATATAACTAAATATTTAGGGTCTTAGCAGCAGACGCGTGGGCATAAGCCCACGCAGATTTTGACAGGTTTTAACCAAATTCCATTATATTAGTAGAATTTGGTGGAATTTAATCGAGTTAGCGGAATTTGGTGGAATTTAATTAACTTTAGCAGAATTTGGTAGAATTTAATCGACTTGGTAGAATTTAATTAAAGCGTTGGAATTTATCTGTCAAGTGTTTCACCAAGACATTCCTACTGTAACTGGGCTAGTCCCGTTACAATTACCTAGAAATAGACGGTTAAATAGAACGTGTAAATGCTATAATGGAACAGTATATTTGGATATACATATTATATTTATAGGACAACTAGATAGACTAGTTTATATTTACTAAGTTTACTACAAATAACTCTATCTTAAAAACCATAAAGGTCTCCCTATTTCTGGCCAACTATAACTAGCACCCGCGAATGGGTTTTAAACCCTTTAGTAATATTCCTCGCCTAGCTTATTACGCCTTATAAGTTATAGAGGTAAACAAATTTATAAAGAAGATGGAAGAACTATAAGAGTTCCTTACTAATAAAATAATATAGGCCTAATCTATCTATAAAGCCGCAGTAAATAAGAACTAAACCCTAGCACTAGCCTACTAAATTAGTAACTTTGTTTAGCTAAATATAAGAAACCTAAATATAAAATAACCTACTAAGAAATTTAATTAAAAGAATGCTAGCCCTTATAAGGTCTAAAAGGTTGTCTTTCCCTATGCCTACTAACTAAAGCTCCCTAATATAGTTAAAACCCACCCTATGTTCCATATATTAGTCCTCCACCCTACCGCCCCTATATTAGATGCCCTGCCTAAATAGATCTAGGACCCTCCCCCACTAGTTAAAATAAATAGCAAAAATAAGTACTTTGTTAAAAGAGTTAACGTATTTCACGGGTGAGCTGGTCAAACGGGTGAGCTGATCACTTCAAAAACACACCAAAAAATAGAAAAATCACACTTTAATATCTTAACAACCACTTAATAATAAATTTTAATAATTTAAATTTAGACTTTTATATATGCT
>Ga0307507_10003592_pt1 | contig 29543 bp, 29 predicted proteins | sample 7_EM_MG_FD_207223 | JGI IMG/M metagenome (GOLD analysis project Ga0307507, IMG submission 207223) | Populus trichocarpa ectomycorrhiza microbial communities from riparian zone in the Pacific Northwest, United States - 7_EM | ecosystem: Host-associated > Plants > Roots > Unclassified | place... | reverse complement strand
CCCCCCTCCTCCCCAAAACCGAAACGAAACGAAACGAAATAGCAGTACCGGTGCCTTATCACCGCACAACATACCACGAAAGCAGCTCCCAGCACCCCTCTATATTGGTTTACTTCTCGATTTGGAGAAGGCCGGAGTAGGGTGTTCCTTGAAGGAAAAATTATATTTTTAAAATTATGTAGGAGCTTGGAATAGTCTTAAACTACTAACTTCTGGAAAGCCTCCGGAGGAAAGAAGGAAGGAAGGAATGAAGGAATGAATCGAATGAAACATAATTATAACATTACGATATAACACCCACCCAACATACCAATAATCTATCACAAACACCTATCCTACCTACCTATCCCCACCCCACAACCCGAGCATTTACGCCCCGTACCTCGGTAAAAATCTACCCTCACCCCCCCTCACCCCGGCAATCCTCCACCCCGTGCGGTGATGTGCGGTCTTTCTCTAAGAATTTCCACAACTACCTAAGCCCCCCCCTATCCCAGCATATACTCTGCACACGCACACCCACTGACGAAATCGACCCGCGACCCATTTTTTTCAAAGAATTGAGAGGTTTTTTTTGTACAGGGAAGGTACTGTACATATGCGTTATACGTACGGGCTATTATATTATAACATAGGAGGGGGGGGGTTGGGTGAACAATACACTAAAAGTTAAGCTATGATACTTAGTAAGCGGCGAGCCCCCTCCTAACTTATATCTCACGTTGGGGTAATATAGGGATCTTGGAAGGATTTCTTTCTTTCTTTCTTTCGTATTTTTCCTACCGGGCCTGAGGGGTTTGCCGGCTGTGTTTTTTTGGCTCTATTAGTTTTCACCCCCCTGCTTGTTTCGTTCGGGGCTTTTGGGTGTGCCTCTTCGTTGGCGGTAGATGGGTAGGTGGTGATACCGGGAGGGGGGGAGGGTGTAAAAGATCCGAATAGATCTTCTAGATCGTTACATTTGTCTTTTCACTATAGTAAGTATGAGAAAAGAGAGTGGCGGTGTAAAGAGGGAGATTTAATTCTTCGACACTTGTTCCCTCCATTCCATGAGGTACTTATGAGGAGAAGGACACTCCTAGTGCAAGGTTGCGCACCGAATAATTATTTATACAAACACTGTAACACAATAAGAAAGACAAAAAAGGAAATACAAAAAAGAAAAACCCGCTTTTCCAATCCCGTTCCCTATCGCAATTGTAATGAGTACTTTTTTCCTACCGTACCCAAATAATTAAGCTCAAACTAAACAAAACAAAACAGACGCCAACTAAATTAACCATCAAACTTGACGAATCCCCACCTCATCCCCTCCCAAAACTCCTCTTCGGAAATGGCGCTCCACTCCCCCTTGACATCGTCATCCCCATACAACCCCGTAGCGCCGTACGGTCCCTTGAGCGAGATATGCTCCAAGGGTCCCCACCCCATCTCGCTAACAGTCTTGGCACTCTTGTAATTCCCATGAACTAGGCGGGTCTTTGTGTCGAATAGAAATTTCCCGACGGAAATTTCTACGCCAAGCCCCTGCTTCTTCTTGGCGAGAAGCTCCCGTGCGCTTTCCAGAAGCTTACTAAACTCTGCAATGTTGCCGTCGACCGTGGGGAAACGACATACGCCCCTTCCGGCGATGCGCAGACGAACAGTTTCGTGCCAGGCGACAGAGTGGTCCGAGAACAGCTCCGGACAAGCGGTCGGGAGAGTAATGGCTAGGTCTTCGAGTTTGGGACATGAAGACAAAAGTGCACAAATGTGGATTTGTGGGTGAGATTCGACGGAGGAAGGGTGTGTGAAGCCCGAGTCTGAGAGGGGTTTGTATTCTAGGAGCTTTAGGGATGTGCGTGATGCTGAGACCAATGCTGCAAGGCCCTTAATAGTGATTGAGGTGGAGCTGGTGATGTGGATTTCCTGTAGGGAAGTTGCGGTGCGGGAAATAGTGATTAAGTCGTCATCGGTAATAGGCGAAAGGTTGGAGTCCCCAAATATCTTTAACCTTGTGATCCGTGAAAAGTCCAGTGACGGGAGGGGGTTATTATCCGTGTGATTAACATCGGCGGAGAGAAGTGAGTCCTTCAGATCCACGGCCAAGAACTCAATACTCGTCAATTGAGGAAAGGACATCAAGTTCTTCCAGTCTTCCTCCGTCCCGTAACGCAACGAAGTCCATGGAATCGCGGCTGTACGCAGGTTGGTGCAATTTCCGAGTACGTCGAAGATGTACCTACTCGTGTCAAACTGGTAGATACCGTTGAACCAAACTCGGCGGACGTGCTGTGCGATATGCGGGTAGTCCCGGAGGAGAGACACGGTGGACTTGACGGAAGTGTACGGGTGCTGGTAGACTACCGGGAATACACCGGCTGCGGCGGAACTTCGGATTTGTTCCTCGGTACTTTTGTATAGCCAACTGTCATGACAATTCGTGAGCTGTTTGTAGTTGATTGCAGGTTAAGGTTGGGTATCATACCGTTCACCACCGCTCCACTTCCGGATGTACATCTCCTTCATGGCATATCCCAACGCCCACTCGTGCCATCTCGAATTCACAAGGCGGAAGCTGTCGACCAAGTCCCAGCGTAGCGCGTCTGGCGTTGTTCGTCCACGGAGGTATATCTGTGTTTGCGTTCTCTGTAGCGTCTTCTGTGCCTGCGTAAGGCCATAAGTGTAGCTGGGAGTGTCGGTGGAGTTTAATTGCGTAGCGATGGAGAGAATCTCCGAAAGTATTTCGAAGGGGAGATCTTCGATTGATGGCATTATGTGCAGATATCTATCAATCTATACGGTATAGAAAAAAAAAGTATAGTATAAAAAGTATGAATAGGAGGGTAAAGCAGGAAGGTAGAGGAGCTCGGTCAGAGTCAGTAGTCTACATATGGGATGCTCGGGGGAGGAGGTTTTATAGCTAGCTACCGCCATCAGCTACGTACTCCCCTTCCTCCCTGCTAGCCTTTCCCCTGGCACGTTGCATTGGACTTATGACCGACGAGACGACGAATCCTTACTCCGTAAGTCACGATATGTTCCTGCGAAAACGTAATTAGCACCCTACAGTACCCACCACCAGCAACCCCAAACCAGCCATGGTATCCATCCACAGTACTACCGGTAGTACCGCAACCGGCTACAGAAGGCAAAAGGGAAAAAAAAGAAAAAAAAATTCGAGTCAAGAGTTAAGTCAAAGAAAGGGTCGGTAATGATGGCATGCTTTTTTTGTTGAGCTTGACTAAAACCGTTACCCCTAACGGCGGGCCTACGCGAGAGAAAAGAGAGTCGCTGTCTGGGGAAGACAGGGGGCTTGCCTTTTGCTTTCTTTGCCTGTCTTGGCAATCCCGTGCTGCCAGTAGAGTACCGGAAGGGTACGCGCAGCTGTGCCGTAAGTTACGGCCTTTTTCTCGCCACGATGGGACCTGACGCGAGGTTTGTCCAGTAGAGCTTGGGCTTTGTTATTTCTGGCCAAAGTGGCCAATGGTTAATATCTTCACTTGGTTGTATCATACAGTACCCTCTCTTCCATGGGTCATAATATTTCGCTTCGCTTCTCCCTACCTCTCATCATCCACTCGCAAAAGTGGACCCAAGGAAAAAAAATATTGAAAAAAAATAAAAAAATCGTCAACCATCGTGAGAATGACATAATACCCTCTCACCCATCTTGGCATTTATAATCCTTCCGGAACTGGATGCCACCTTTTGCTTCCTCTTCTTTTTGAGGAAGTGAGGATGAGAGGGAAAAAGGAAAAAGAAAAAGAAAAAAAGAGAACCGCTGTGGTGCGTGCGTTGCGTTTGGACCATAAGTTACATAATCCTTGTCCGGCAAAAAAGTGTTCCAGATTCTACCTTACGTCGCATAACCCATGTCTTCCCCACAAAATCAAGGGGAGAAAAAAGTAGAAAGTGTGGAAGGGGCTGAAGTGTCAGGAACCAGTGATTCCCTTCCTGCTGGCTCGGCAGAAGGATGGAAGCAGGTAGCTGAGGCGGGCAGGCGGAGGCAGACAGGGCTGAAAGGGATCACGGGTGAGAAGGGAAGAGTGAGGGAAGGATAACAAGAAAAAGTAAAGAGAAAAAAAAAAAAAAAAAAAAACAAGACACAAAAAAAAAAAAAATTTTTGTAAAAAAAAAAAAAAAAAAAAAAAAAAAACAACTCAGATGATGCGGTCGGTTGATTTCTGTGCAAGGAAATAGGATACTGTAGTTGTATTATTATTTCTCTCTTCATTTCCCTCCTATGGGAGATTGGAAACTGTCACGGGGGGTTTTTCGAGTTATTCCAGGAGGTCTGCATCATCAACTGCAGTTTGCTTGCAGTTACCGGCCAGGGCAATGTACAAGTAACTCGAGTACGGTACAAGGGTAGGAACGTATTAACTGGAATAGACAAGGATATATTTGGCTGGTTAACCTTGAATAACTGTTCCATAACTTCTTGTCGGACCTTGTACTAAGCCGGTACCATACCGCACTCTACAAGTAGACTCTGGGTTAGGAACTTGCAGCAAAGTGCCGTGGAGTTCTATTCAGTTCACTCCCTCGGCAAGTATGGAATACCGTACCAGCAGCACAACCCACCACCGCCATAACTCCCGCAATCCATCAATCTCCCTCCCTAAGCACCACTTTACTCTACACAACACCACCACCGCGTCTTTAGAAAATTTAACCAAGAAAAGGAAAAAAACTCACGATACCTACCAACCTTCCCACATGTACTAGTACAGTACTTTTACTGGCACTAGAAAAAAAAAACCATCGTCAACGCCCCTCCTTCTTGCATTCAATTACGTACTAACCTCCCAATCCGTGCCTCCGTACCTCCCATCCATACCGTCCAAGTACAGAACCGTAGAAACCAACACCCCCCTACAACAAGAAAGCATCGTGAGTGCCCAGCGTTCAAGCGTCAAAGCAATACCAACACATGACCGGCTTAACAAGAAAATTTTCCATCTCGCCTGAGAGGAGCTCCTCTGTGTTGTGTTGTGTGCGCGGGAACCTGCTCCACGATGCGATTAGTCAGCTGTACTATTTTTGAGCAAAATCCCCGGCACCCTTCGATGTGCTGCCCAAAGGAAGGTGGACAAAGCGAATAGAATCGCTCGAATTGCGCCATGGCGATCGCCATCGCCACGTTCCCGCTTTTTGAGATGGATAGTTTTGAAGCTCTTGGGTTTCGAGTTAGGCACTTGGTTGGGAGTGAGGAATTCTCGCTTGACCGCACTCGTAAGTACTAAGTTGCAAAATACCAGTGCCGTGCTCGGGGAGAGTATGATAGATGAATATATTTCAGACTCATAGGTGAAAATTTTTCTCAAGACCTTATTCTTGTGGTAAGTATTCTGCCGTCGGTAGAGTGGAGGAGGCTCCTAAAACTTTGCAAACGCTCCGTCCAAAACCTCCCAAACGGACCAGCACCCATCACAGCACAGTACAATACTATGCTCCAGCGGGTACGATAGCTCACCCAGCTGCGAAGAAAAAACTCTCTCGAGACATCGCAGCCCACCAAAGACAAATGTGGGAACAAGGCATCCATTCTCCCTTCTTTTCCGTTCCCAAGCTGCAGTTAATTTTTCTGTGGTAATTTGGAACCAAGTAACCTGGATACTTGTTCGAACGACGCCATCATCATCGTAAAAATAAAAATTAAAAAAAAACTTCAATACCGCACAAAACAAACGTCATAGTAATCGCCTTTGCCAAAAAGCAAATACATGAATTCTTATCCCGTCCAATCCTTCTGCCTCCATCGAGCCTGTCGGGATCTGACCGACCAGGGGGCGGACCAGATCGAAACATTCTTGGCATTATTATTCTACTCGCAGGTGCGGTATTGGTACTTTGGATGGCGAATTGGAGTGTGGTAAAAAATACCTTGTGCGGTCTTGGTATGATACTTGTTTGCGAGAGGTGGGAGTGAAAAATGAGTAGTCTATTATAACTTATTGTACAGTACGAGCACCCTTCCGCAGTCGGTATAACCCATTTCTGGAGAAAAGTAATTGTCGCGAGAAGGTATGCTATCCTACTACGACAGAATACAAGTACTCAATTGCTAGTGGCATCGTACCGGTATCATAAGATTCCCGTCATTCAAGTCTACGCCGGTACAGGACAGTGGTCCTCAGCACTAGAGCGTCATGGGTGCCACACTCCAGTGCCAACAATTACCTTGGAGATTCTCGCATTCGAGCACTTGAATCGCCCCAGCCACATTCGCTCAATCTTCAGTTTGCCCACCTCCTACATCATCCATCCGCTTCTACCTATGCCGTCCACATTGTTTTTTTTTTCAAACCTGCATTCTCTAAGGAATCGCTAAGCACACGACCGTACGAGTTTGACACACAAGTATTCCCGTCACGAGGCTTAGCTCGTTGAAAACCTAATCTCAGGAGCGAGCGCAAAGACGCCATCCTCACAGTAAAAGTTCTAAGGTGGCGCTCGGAGCATAGTTACCCTACCGATAACCACCTCTCTGTAAGGTATCGGAGGAAGAGCCGCAAACCATTTCCCTGCGGTACGATAGTCCGAGACACCACCTCGCAATACCGCACTTACCATACGCCTTCAATACAGGCACATAATCACTTATTCCAGGATCAGAGTGACGTGCTGTACCTGATTTCAATGACGAAAACTAATTCATCTGCCCCGCTGGTACTGCACAAAGATACTTGCCGGTAATCCGAGAAGAGAGATACCCTTCATAACCAAAAAAAAACTTTCCTAAAACAGGGGAATTGAAAAAACTTCTCTATTCAAATCCTTGCGGTCGCTTTCTGAAATGTCGGACCTGGCGTCCTACCGAGGTACAGCGCCTAAGTTTTGTATGTTCCACAAGCGAGGTTGGCTGCCCCTACCCCTGTGGAACACAAAAAACTTAGGAGCTGTGCCTCCGTAGATATTCCTCGTCGCTAGAGGGGCATCGGGTATCGGCTTCAGCACTGTTGCACAAATACTAGAACGGAATCACGCAAAAACTATACTACTTGTATTTTCCGAGATGGAAGAGCATAGCAGGCTAAGGAAGGATAAATTTCGGGAGTATGATACAGCCATGTGAGTAGGGTTGAGTACATATGATGCGATTTCCGCGATTTGAGCGAGGTAGACACGACGGCAAAGGGAGTGAAAGTGGGTGATGGACTTGTTGCGAACGCCGGCCTTGGTGTTGGAGGTACTGAGTGCCACCGGATCGGTGCCTTTCCCCTGCAGCCACACCGGGGGATCCAGATAATGAATGATACAGATATGCATCTCCCCAGACTCTCCTACCAAATACAATCGCCTCCAAAACAAACCCAAGATGGCTAGAGTCATCTTGCGATCCTCGGACCCTTTACAAACTCTCCTTAAATCTAAACTTTCCATCCATCCCTCGAAGAAACTAACAAAGACATCGGATCGGCGTGCAGTATTAGTACAAAGCCAGCGCAAATTCTTTTCATCCGGGAGTTAGCCGCCATGTCGCAGGCCGCCCTACACACAGCGACCGTCTTTATCAACGCAGTGCGCCCCGGATCCGTGAGCATGCCTGAGCAAGATCAAGTAGATGAGGCATACTAGTGTTGCGGGTAAGGTTCGGTCGCTCCGACGAGGCTATTCCCGAACAATCTATTCCTAGGGATCCCTGCCGGTATTGTAAGCTGCCACTAATCTCGAGATTAACCAGCAGAGAATCACAGGACAATACATCTGCTATCTATCTAGCCTCGGATATGCCCAATCCTGGTGAACCAACATGAGAATCGCAGATTGTCCGATTTTTTCCTCCCCTTGCAAAGGCCTGCGAACCGGCCAAGCAAGCAAGCTCAGAACATCGATCTTGCGAATAACCTATGGCCCCTGCGTGAGAAGTTATTAAAAGCAAAATTACCCAAGTTACCGTCACGCTCTACTATCTTTCCCGATCAGGAGAGTTAATCACCCCGTAAAATACAAATCTTCTACCCCACAGCGCCCTTCATGTATCCTTATCAGTCTACCCTAACCCACCCGCTCGAGTGAGAAGTTGTGCTAACGATAAGCTTCCAAGCGCCTTATCTACCCCCTGTCTATTGGCAGGAGATAAGGGGCGACATGCACGAATTGTTCTTGCTGCGTCGGGCTCAGGTACCGATTGCTCCGACACCGAATTGTTGAGCTGTACGGTACTCGAGCACTTGAACTTCCGCCAGATAGGGCAAGATAGGATGCGATGCGATGTGAAGATGCAGTGCTGCACAGCACGGGGAACAGTGATGGGCCTCTACTGTACCATGAACAATTGATAAATTACGGTTGCTCCAGTATTACTATACTTGTCCCGATGCGACGCGACCCGTATTCTATCGGTTTTATCGGCGACACGAGCTTACAATACTGTGTCCGGATTCGTATTTTTATACCCGAGAAAAAGTTGACGAAACGTGTCCTTGAGCTTGAGCTTGCCAGCGAAGTTACGGTACCGGTACTTCAGAACCTCAGATACCGTGCCGGTAGTCGAACTGTGTGCTGGGTATGTAGTCCAAAATTTCCTTCTCTGGAAAGGTGGCGAGAGATAAAGCAAAAGGTGGGTTGTTCTGCCCGTTTGGAGGAACGCAAAAGAAAAAACAAATTATACCTTACCGAAGGAGGAAACTCGAACGACATGGCACAACCTTCGATTGTTTGGATATTCTACGGTGATGGATTTATTCCGGGGGGATGCTAATAGTAGAGGCGAGTGTATTATATGATGCGCATAAGAAATTGATTAGATTACAGCTTCGCGAGCGGCCGTTAATACTCGATGGGCCGACATTACGGAGGATTATCGAATCCGAGTACTGGACTGTAATCACCGGGTATCCGGATCGAATGGGCTATCACCATCCCGTGGAACATAGGACCCAGCAAACTTTATGGTCGGGGCTTTCCAACGCTCATAGCTTCTCAGAATTCACGCCTCTGCGGTTCTCTTCTTAGCGAAAGCTCCTAAAGCATCTTTGCACCCAACTGTACCACCCCGGGGACATAAAAGCTTTGTAGAGACTCCTACGAAAATTCGAGTGATCGGGAATGAGTTTTTTCTTCTTCTCTTTTTCGTTTTCCGCGCCCTACTTGTACTCGAGCGGTGGGGATATGTACCGTAGAATCTCAAATAAAAGAACCTTGTGCTATACTATATAGTCGAAAATTCCCTTCTCTGCAAAAGGGTCGAAAAGGCGAAAAGTGGGTAGAGAGGAGGGAACTTTAATGGGGTAGTAGAAAGTTCGTTTATTCGGGATTCTACGGTGTTGGAAGGGGGTAGAGTACTATAATAATATTATTAAGATTGGTCTAGAATCGGAATAGATAGTCTCGGGAGAGGGCCTCGTAACCGAGTTTGGAGAAAAGCGTTTGGGTAGTTGTGGTGTTTGCTACATATCAGGATTGGTTCTCGCGCGGGGAGGGTGACTGAAAAAAAGGGAACGTATTATGGGGAGAGAAGGGGGGAAGAGCTCAGACAAAGCAAGAAAATGTTGGCGGGGAAATGGTGGTGAAACCATTAGAGCGGGGTGTTAGACCACGGATCATATTCACTGGCAGCGACCGCAACCAAGAATTCACATTCCCGCCCAATATCTTGCTCAAAGAATGGAACGGTGGAATGACTTGAAACTCAGTAAAGCCATCGGCGGTATTGATTCCTACAAGAAGTAGCTTTGCTATATCTGCGATTTCGAGATTTGGGAATAGGCGGTTGATGTTGGGTCATGAAATATCACTCGTGGCTAGGTGTCTTCCCCAACCAACTAGTGTACTAGTACATACCTAGATTTTCCTCGCTCACAACTGGGAAGCTCCGGTTATCTTCCATTTTAGGGAGAATATTATCATAGTGTATCGATCGATTAGACGGTAAATCGCTGGGCAATACCGTTGAACTCGTGATTGTGAACTCTGCCTCGGGGTAATGAGACGATTGGAGTTGACTATCCCCTGACCAGCTCGCTCTCCCGTTTCTTGGTGAGGAAGCTCCATTATTGTTGTTGGAGTCATCTACCACCTATCTTTTCTCTCTGAAGAGATCTGAATTCTGAGTTAAATTTTCTCATTCTTTCGTGAGCGTGGAGATAATTTGTACGGAAGGGCGACTCGAAATATGGGATATTTCAAATAAAATAAGTAAAAATAGGTGCCAAATGACTACCGCTATCATACCACTGCCCATTTTTCCCTTAGATAGGGTTCTACCTGGCGCACAGTAGTAAAAAAAAAAAGAAAGGTCATTTTTCTTTCTTGCCGCTTTGGAATTTTGCTAAAGCTTGGGTCTCTTTAATGAAAAGAGGGGTAGAAAGGAAGGAAGGAAGGAATGAAGGAAGGAAGGAAAAAGTGCCCGTGTGTAATAGTAGCTGCATCTACGGTGGAATAAAATCTTAGTTAGGAAACGTATAAGTTGAGCTGCAAATAAAAATTTCTGAAAAAATGTCTATTTTCATTCTGAATATGAAATAAAATAAAATATAATAAAATACATCAACTTATCCAAACAAATTCCGCAATATTCCTAGCACCCCCAACACCCCCCCCCGGGTTTCGCATTGTGTTGTGCTGAGTATACTTTTTCCACCCGGGGGGCGGGGGTGGTATAAATAATAACATCAGAGTTGAGATTACAACTCTGATTGACCCCGCTTATCCATGCAAACTCTGACTTGCGTCAGAAGTATGCGCAAGCCCCAGGGGCGTGGCACAGCTGCTCGGGGGTGCAGCCACCAGCCACCCCTGGAGCGCCCGAACGTGTGGAGACCTCCCTAGTTTAATACCGGGGGCCACAAGAATCAACTGAGTAAACCCCATCATAGTTGGGGTGACAACTATGATGGGGTTTATCGACTTTAGCGTACAGCTAGTTGAATGCTGTACGCATCGCAGAAGATAGACCTTTAAGGTCGTCAGCGCGATCGTTGACTTGCGCTAGACGTATGCGCAAACCCCATGGGCGTGGAAAGGTGCTCGATGCACCAGCCGTCATCCACCCTGTATGGAGAAAAGGGGGAGAGAAGAAGGAAGGGGTGACGAGGAAGGGCCGATTTCCAACCTATCGATTCCAGCCCGGTCAGTTAGAAAAAAACTTTCATCAAACAAACATCCGGGATATTTACGAATCCAATTACGAAGTCGAAAGGTACACAGGGGGTACTGGTGGGACTTACAGTAATTAAACACCGCATCTCTAGTCATGCAGGCATGAATATTGATGCGGTTTACCCTAAGAGGCTTTTTCTTAAAAAAAAAAAAAAAAAAAAAAAAAATGAACGGTTGTGCAACCGTTTGCGTTTTGTGCCCATTTCGCCGGTTGTTTGACAACTTTGGAACGGAAGGGGAGCGGTAAAGGACCGTTCCGTTGGGGACCATTTCTGCTGTGGAAATAGCTTACTTTCCATTTTGAAACGGGAGGAAGAGGGTCTTTTGTATGGGGTAACGGAACGGAACTGTTGTATCCAAACGGGCTCTAAGGGTTCGGTCCGTTCGCTCTCTGATCTGTACGGAACAGCCAGACGGGTGTTATGCCGTCTGGGCGGCTGCCCGCGGCGGGCGGACGCAGACCGCAGGTGTCTTGGGTTGCGGAATCAGCCCGGTCACCCCAGGTGCGGGTGACGGGCGGGCCCTTCAAGTAATCGGCGAGGATGAAGATGACCGGAGGAGACTACAGATACCGTCAGAGAGTTGCTGATCTATAGGGGACTGAAGAGACCTACCATAACCCTCTTAGACGGCAGTCTTTTCTCAAAGGACGGACGCTCTTTCCCTACTGCTTCAAGCATATGCCCAGGATGCCCGGAACAGAGTCCGGTTGGTGTTTACGGAGATGCCGGGATGCTTGGGATCACTGGTCCTAGCTCCTGTGGAGGAATTGCTCCGGTGAACGCATGCCTTGTAGGCTTATCCGATGGTGGTTCCTATGCCGTGATGGTAGAATCTCTCTGACTCTGATGAAGATTAGTATCAGCCACTCAGTCTTCGTGTGAGAAAATCATTTGGAAGTGAAGTGAAGACAGGCTTGTCTGAAGTACTTCAAGCGCTGAGAGCAAAGTGTATAATGGCTTACCAGGGACAGCATATACTTCTGCAGGCGCGCCAATTCGACGAAATAAAAAGCCACCCTCCCTTTCCGATGATCAAAGGACGCGGCGAGGGAATGGTATTTTACCAGCGTTCAGTATTTGTCCCAGGTGGGGTTGAAGAGGAGAAGATGGAAGAGAGGAGATGAAGGAAGAGAGGAGATGAAGGAGAGCTGATCATAGTGAACGGCCGTGATAGTGGTGATGGTGATGGCAGTAGTGGAGATGGACAGAGGCAGGAAGGGAGAGAAAGAAAATCCTCCTTAAATACAGCCTGGAGTTTACTGTGCGTGAACGGTCTTTGCCCGAACTCAAGGCTATCTGCAGTCCCATTCATTATAATCGTGGGAACATGACGATGGTTGCGCCCCGTGGAATGCCGAGTCATTACCCACATAGTCCCGATCGACACTACCACTACGTGGGGGATTACTCTAAGAGCCCCGGAATACCTAGGTTTGGCTCAAATGGGGACGGCTGGGGGGGAATTGTCTTCTTCAAACCCCAACCTGTCTCTCGGCGGTGTGCGGCGTTTCCTTTGTTCACAATGATTGTTTTCCCGCCTTGGTATCATTTGGATAGCGGAGGTCTTCCATTATACTCGCCGAAAAAAAACAAAACAAAGTCTGTCCCCGACCTCTACCTACACGCTAGGAGAGTAGTTCAGAACTGTGCTTCGCTCATGGCAACAAGTGGCGTCTTAGTACAAGTATAATACTCGAGTAGGTAAATGTCGGGGAAAGACTTCTTTTTTCTGGTCAGAATACCGGCTCAAACCCCATTTTGGTACGATATTGGAGCTAGATCGCACGTGGATACATGGAACGCTCTCTCTGGCCGCGGTGGAAAGCCCGGCTAATGGGTTTAAGGGCGCCTGCATAGGCGCCCTGTTACTTTTCGACTGGACCGAAGAAAAGCATCCTCAGATTCGGCGGGAGGAAGACTATCTCCGGTATTGACCACCGAGGTGAGCCAATGCGGAAGAATCTCTATGCGCTAGCATCATGCAAGCGTACTAACAGTTAGGGTGCCGCAGATCCCAGCTCAGAATCACATCGAAGGCGATTCTAAATCTAAAACAAATTGTGATTGCCAATACGACGTTTTTCCTAAGTCGTTAACTCTCGGGATCTTTTTACGGTTTACTAGCTTGGAAGCTCTATCAACTTCCCGAGTTTTGGCCTCCCCTAAACAGCTGAGGGCTTTTGTTGGGCTCGATTCTGCATGGGAGTCGGCAGGTTTGTAGAGGTTATCCAGGAATGCCCACTCAGTGGGGTTGTCCACCCCCAAACGCTTCCCCCGGTTTTTCAGGCTAGTGAACACGAAAGGAGAAAAATCAAAGTCGAAGTAGCGTCAATCTTACTCAGAATCACAATGCCTCTTCATGACTTTGGGGAATTATGCATCCATGAGCGATGTCATTGGGCCCCCGGCGTGCCGTAAATTCTAGGTAAACTCGACCCCTACCAAAATTCTTCAGGTAGCCACCATTTCTTTTAAAGCCCAATCATGTGGAAAGTGCGCTCCCGGAGGATACTGATTACCATAAGGATGATCGAGGCGGGACAGTTTTACTCGGGATATACGGTATTAGCTAGGGATTATTCCTTCCCGATCCACACACTTGTCGTGAAAATTATACTTACTATATAGAACACTAATCCCCGCCCCGGAATTGGAGTGCTAGATCGCTCCTGCCGCACCTTAATCCCTAAAGATCACGGAAAACTCAGCACGCTACCGAAAGTAGATGGGTCCCAGAACCTGCTGGGGAACCTCAGGGGGGACAGAGCAGAGACTCCCGTGGCGAACAGGAGATGGCCTTGGGATTGCTTAGGCTTTGTCACATTTACTTATGCCTTTTCCGGATATATTATTTATGATGAGTGAGCGAAGCTACAAGGGACTGCGATTATGGCTGTTTCCTCATGTAGATCGCTATCTGTCCGCTGCGCACACCTCTGAACATCAATATGAAAATCACCAACAGCAAGATGATAACAGCTCCGAATCCGGGTCCGCCATACACCGCCTATTCGTCATGCGAGATCCCGGGTCCTAAATATCAACGAGATTACTATGCATGGTCAACCGGACACGCGATATGGCTCGGAGGCCAATGAACTTAAGGCCTAGGGTGTAAAAATATTTGCGAATAGAGTTCCGGGCAACGTGGCTTCGGAGAGCGTCACGCTGTGGCCATCCTTTCTAGATAGTCCATACACTCGTACTACACCTGAGCTTTAGGTATAGCCCTGTTCTAGCTTTTCGAGGGGACTCTTCAGACATGGTATCAGCCGATTAATGACTTTAGCCATAAAATCTGCTCCAAGTGTTTGAGGGAACAATATCAGGGAACCTTTCAAATGGGGCGCATTTTCTCCAATGTTTAAATGCGACAGGGGGATAATTTAAAAAAGGAAAGCTTTATAATAATGATTTCCAGGAGGTATCTTGGATTGCCAAGCCAATATTAAGTTAACGGTGGCTTCTGATATTATCGTACCGGGGGAATCTTTCCTCCGAGGATTGGATACCAAGGTGGGGGGTAATTTTGGGCACTGTACTGCATCATAACCGCCTTTCTAAGGTCGATATATTCATGTTTTTGTATCATTTTATGATAATATTTTTATGGTGTATCGGGGCTGCATCTGATAATTATGGTACTGTTCTGATCCATATATTCGCACAATGGTAAGCCAACTCACGCCTTACACCCCCCCCCCCCCATTCGCCAAAAAAGTTTCCAAAAAAGATTTCCTAAAAAACCTCTCGGAATACATTTACAGGATCCAGCTTGGCTAGCCCACATATGAACACATCCCCGCCCTGTTGCTGATGTCACCAGACCATTCGCCGGTATTAGAGAGAGAGATTTAATATTAGGGTTCCAGTTGAATTATATGGGACCTCGACTGGTTGTATCACTTCATATATCGAGTAGTAGGACTACTGGCAGATTCGGAGTACCAGTATGATAGATGGAAAGGGAGCCGCTGGTGATATCTTAGCCCTAGTACGAGGGATTACCGGGAAGAGGTAAACCTGCGGCTGCGGCTCACGAATTTAGGGCTGGCTTTTTTCAAGCTTACCAACTGTTCCTATCCGATTGCATATACCAAGCCGTGTGATACTGTACTATACTCTACAATACACCACCGTCCACAAAACACGAGACAAATACTAACTCAACGGACAATAGGATAACGGAAGGAAGATGGAGAAAACAACAATGGAACCAAGTCTAGCCAGCGCTCCAATGGAAGAAACAGAAGAAAAAAAAGACAAAAAGCAGATGAATAGCGAAGAGCCAGAAGAAATTAGAAAAACGCCCTTGTCAAAGCCTATTTACATTTAAATCGACGGAGGTCCTACTTATACAAATCTCTCGCCTGGCAACTATTTAAGGAAGGATGTAGGGGAAAAAAGTGAAAAGTAAAATGAGATAGGCAATGATAAAACTCCGGTCGACTGCAAACGAGAGGACTGATTGAGTGTTAGGATGGGTGTCAGTTTCCTTGAAGGGTACCACAACTTTAGGGACCTGATGAGAGGGTTTTGGGATGCCTATGTTTTGTTTGAGGGAGGCCGCTATCCGTGGACTTGGAGACGGAATCATTGAAGTCTAATGACTTCGGTCGGTCGTCGTGATCTGCCGATAGGAGCTTGGGCTGGCCACTAAGGTCCACAATGTCGGTGTTGTGGTCATCGCCTCTGAATTGCGTCTCTACCACGTACTAGTCTCCAGGTCTAGTGGGTGGTGGGGTGGGTGGCCACTGCAATCAACCGTGTCAGGATTGACATTGTCCCGTTCCTGTAGGATCCTCGCCACTTCATGATGCGCTCTGGAGAGAGCCAACGACAGCGGGGTTTGGTTGTAGTAATCTAGAGTGGCAGTGCGGACATCATTCCGCTCCAAAAGCATTTTTGCTACCCCTGCAAGCGCGTTCTTAGCCGCCAAGGAGAGTGGCGTTCGGCCACACCAGAAGTCTGCAGGATCGCGGTTGACGTCTTCACGTTCCAAAAGCATTTTGACTACGCCCTCATGCTACCTCTCAGCCGCCCACGAGAGTGGCGTTCGGTCATGAAAGATGTCTGCCTGGTTGGGATTGACGTCCTCTCGCTCCAAAAGCAGTTTTACTACCCCTCATGCCCGCTCGCAGCCGCCCATAAGAGTGGTGTCTGGCCATATTTGGCGTCTGCTTGGTTGGGATCGACGTCCTCTCGTTGCAAAAGCATTTTTACTACCCCCTTATGCTGGTTCTCAGCTGCCCACAAGAGTGGCGTCCAGCCAAATTCGGTGTCTGCCTGGTTGGGATTGACGTCCTCTCGTTCCAAAAGCATCTTTACTATTCTTTCATGTCCGCTTTCAGCTGCCCACAAGAGTGGTGTCCAGCCATATTTGGTGTCTGCCTGGTTGGGATCGACTTCCCGTCGTTCCAGAAGCATTTTTACTACCCCCTCACGCATGTTCTTAGTCGCCCACAAGAGTGGTGTCCAGCCATACTTGGTGTCTGCCTGATTGGGATTGACGCCCTCTCGTTCCAAAAGCATCTTTACGACCCTCTCATGCCCGTTCTCAGCTGCCCATGAGAGTGGCGTTTGGCTACATTTAGTGTCTACCTGGTTGGGATTCACGTCCTGTCGTTCCAAAAGCATCTTTACTATTCCCTCATGTCCGCTCTCAGCTGCCCACAAGAGTGGTGTCCAGCCATATTTGGCATCTGCTTGGTTGGGATTGACGTCCTTTTGCCCCAAAAACATCTTGACCACCCTCTGATGCCGGTTGTCAGCCGCCCACAAGAGCGGTGCCCAGTCATATTCGGTGTCTGTCTTGTTGGGATTGACGTCTTCTCGCTGCAAAAGCATTTTTACTACCCCCTCATGCCCGCTCGCAGCGGCCGACAAAAGTGGTGTCCAGCCATATTTGGTGTCTGCCTGGTTGGGATTCACGTCCTCTCGCTCCAAAAGCATCTTTGCTATTCCCCCATGCCGTCTCTCAGCCGCCCGCAAAAGAGGTGTCTGGCCATATTTGGCGTCTGCTTGGTTGGGATTGACGTCTTCGTGTTGCAGAAGCATCTCTACTATCCCCTCATGCCCGTTCTCAGCCGCCCACAAGAGTGGTGTCCAGCCATATTCGGTGTCTATTGGGTTGGGATTGACGTCTTCTCGTTCCAAAAGCACTTTTACTACCCCCTCATGCCCGCCCGCAGCAGCCGACAAAAGTGGTGTCCAGCCAGATTTGGTGTCTGCCTGGTTGGGATTGACGTCCTCTTGTTGCAAGAGAATTCCTACTACCCTCTCATGCCCTCTCTCAGCCGCCCACAAAAGTGGTGTCCAGCCGTGTCCGGTGTCTGTTGGGTTGGGGTTGACGTCTTCTCGTTCCAAAAGCACCTTTACTACCCCCTCACGCCCGCTCGCAGCGGCCGAAAAAAGTGGTGTCCAGCCATATTTGGTGTCTGCCTGGTTGGGATTCACGTCCTCTCGTTCCAAAAGCATCTTTACTACCTGCTTATGCCCTCTCTGAGCGGCCCACGAGAGTGGCGTGCGGCCGCATTCGGTGTCTGCCTGGTTGGGATTGACGCCCTCTCGTTGCAAAAGCATCTTAACTACCCCTACATGCCCGTTCTCAGCCGCCCACCCGAGTGGTGTCTGGCCGTATTCGGCGTCTGTCTGGTTGGGATCGATGTCCTCTCGTTGCAAAAGCATCTTAACTACCCCTTCATACCCGCTCCCAGTCGCCCATGTGAGTGGTGTCCGGCTATATTCAGCGTCCGTCTGGTTGGGATTGACGTCGTCTCGTTCCAAAAGCATCATTACTACCTTCTCATGCCCTCTCTCAATCGCCCACATGAGTGGCGTCCAGCCATATTTGGTGTCTGCCTGGTTGGGGTCGACGTCCTCTCGTTCTAAAAGCATCCTCATGACCTCCACGTGCCCTCGTACAGATGCCCAAGTGAGAGCCGTCATCCCCATGCAATCGCGTGCATTAACGTTCCATTCCTTCATCTCCAATACAGTTGATACTATCCCCTCAATCCCGAGAAATGCTACTCCATGGAGCCCTGTAAATCTCATAGGTCCTCCTTCCGCGTCAAAGTATGAGCCCTCGTCGCTATCCCCATGGTCCAATAGTAGTAGCTGAGCAGATATATGCTCATCAAATTTATCGAGGAGCCTCACTGCAAGTATTTTGATATTTTCCGTCATCTCCCTTCTTGTGTGCCTCCCCCAGTAAACAGAAGCATATTCTAAAAAGGGCGTCGTTGCAGGGGCCGAGGGGAGAGTTGGGGAGAGATCTTTAATGCATCCAAAATTGAGGTAGGTTAGACAAATCTCGGCAATTGTTGAGTGAGGACTTTGGAATAGGGTCGGATCACGAGAGAGATGCTCCTGAAGAGTAAAGTGCACCAGTCGGACTGTGGACGAAGATGCCTCGACCGTGACAAGACCCAGACAAGAGGCTAGGATTGTCCGTAACCCAGGAACGTTTTCCGGATCTAGATCGGTGGATCCTATCTCCACTCCCAAAGCATGACAGAGCTCCTGGGCTTGTAATGGCCGTCCCGAATACACCACCCACATCAGAACCTTCAGCCCGAGTGCTGATTTATCTCCTTTCTGCGCTTTCAGTCGTGCCAGAGTTGCTGTGTAGGCATCACCCAATCCACTGCCATGCATCATCTCGTCAATTTTCTTTCTTCTCTGACGAATCGTGACTGCGCTTAGAATAGCGTCCATGTTGAGTGAAACAAGGAGGAATCTGCACACAATCGTTAGTAAGTATACATTACTGATAGAGTGGAAATTCTAAATGGTCCTACTCACATATCAGATATATTTTCCATGATAACCCTCACAATATCGGCCCGTAAATCATTGCTCATTGCCTCTGGCTCAGGATCCCCTTCTAACCTCATCTCTAGATAATTCCGGATATCATCCGTATTAGGGCTGATGGGTATCACAACTGCCGCGGTGAAATACCGTCGAACATCTTCCCCGACATGCGGCCTCCCAGTGAGGAATATTCTCGTGCTAGGGGACTCCCGACCAATATCTCTCAGAGACTTGAGAAGCTCTGGCAGGCATTTCGGTAAACACTCGTCTAAGGCATCAATACAGATGACAACCTGGGGTAGCGAAGCAATAGCAATCTTCAACATTGCCATCAGATCCACAAGTCGTAGCCCTCTACCGCCAAACTCCGCCTTCGCTTTTTGAAACGCCTCGCGCAGATAATTCGGGATGCTGCCCCTCCCTGCTAGCTGCTTCAGAATTGCGCCAATGATGTTGGTGATGGTCTGCTCTTGGTGGGAAAGGAAGTCACAGTACAAGCCTACAACGGCGATGTTTTCCTCCTTTGCCCGATCGCACAGGCTATCGATCACCAAGGAACTAGTATTTCTAGCCGTCAGTGGTGTTCGCTCCTGTCGGGTAATCCCGCCTCTACCTCAGATACGTCTTGCCCACTCCCGGATTCCCGGAACAAAACAAGACAGCCTTATCAGTTCTACCCTCACTACCCCTCCACTCCCTCCACTCACTCGTTTCCAGAAACCAGTCTCCTACGCCGTCTAACCGGTCGGTGCGCACGCCTTGATGTCTGTTATTTGGCTCTAGTGGAGAGAGCCAACGCAAAATCTCCGCATCCTCATCGGACTGATAGAAGGTGTTGTTAAAACTACCTGTGATGTTTCCGGACTGCATATTTCCGTCGCCCATGTTGACCGATATTTGTGCCATGATGTTCTGTCTAAAAATCTTGGCTGAATGTAGAGATGGTGTAGCGATTTGTAGGGGGATTAGGGGAGTTTATAAATTTTCATGACTGGAGCTGAAGAAAGCGGGGCGATGTGGCTTGTTGTGGCACAATTATTATACACCGGAGCAGAAAAGCAAACACTCAAAACCACCAGCCAACCAACCGTGCTACCAAAAATTCGAAATCAAAAGAAGAGTATTGTGTCTCGGCGACTCTGATGAAGGGGGTAGAATAGACGTTCCAATAGAGTCTAATAGCTCAGTCGGTCTTTAAGGTTTGCGGTACCTATTGTTAAGTAAATCTAGCAATCCATAGCAACTAACCACGGACGGCTCTTGCCTTAGGCCTAGATAAATATCACGGCGGTGCGCATAGCCAGTCGCTCCAAGCCTCGCGATTGGTCCATCCGATTTGAAAGGTCCCAAACTTAGCCAAAGTCTAGCCCTGGTAAATGGCGAGATTTACAAATCCGGGCTACCCCGGGAATCTGAAAATTTTCAAAGGGAGAATCAATGGAATAATCTCATCTGCCAAGCCATGGGGCTCCTTCAGTTTCTCGAGAGGCATTGAGGGGGACTAAAGTGGATGTGGCTTCTCTTTTCTCGTGAAATCACGGCTAAGAAATAAATATTTCATGATCACTGCCATATATTCCTATACTTAGTTTGGGTTTCAGTTACACGTGTACACCGTTTACATTACTACAGCTAGAGCATGTATAACGACATTTCATTACTTATTTGGGAATAATATTTGGGATTGTATTATGTGTTTTCTTATCTGGTATTCGGGATTTTACGGTTGTTATCAAGGATTCCTTACATATTTATGCACCGCTCTCGGTCATAATATTGCTAATTATCTCCTAATAATCGCCTTACACCATCTTAGATTTACGCATATTATTTGGGATTTACTTGGCAGGATTTCAGGGTCAAAAATTGTTCGCACTTTTGTTTCTTACTATGTTTCCCTATAATTCTCTCTTATACTTGGTTGTTGCACTTCTGTATAAATATGGTCGTTACCGCCCACGTCGCTTAGATAGAATAAGAACCAGAACTCCTACCAATCTGCTATACTACTTTACCTACCCCTCACTTAGCGTGCCCCGGCAGCACCCCTCACCCTGCCTAGTATTATCCACATAGAATAGATCGTGCCTTAGTCCACATTTTGAACAGGTTATGAGCCCGGGCCCTTCTTACTCTATAAGAAATATGCTTACACGCTTCCTACCTACAGTTCAGTCAATTCAACTTCACCTGGCTGAACGTGTTCCAATCAACCTCTGCCTTAGCAATGGTGGTTGTTGTGGAAACGGAAATTTTCTTCGTATTGCCTCGGCGCAACCCCTTTTACCTCCCTTAAAAGGACGCTCCTCCCCCATTGCAACACACTTTCCTTCCTTCCTTCAACACACTCAGTCTGTGTAGTAGTGACACTATCCTGCCATATACTTTTACCCTTAATCCGGTCTGCTTTGCGCAGAAAGGGAGCTTGCTTTGAGTGACCTTGGGAATTGGAAAGGCTAGTAGAGTTCACATAAATACTAAAAGGCTGAGAGAACTGCTGGGACAGGTCCCTATCATCTTTTCGAGGAATTTTTTCATCTATATTCTCACAAAATGACTGCTACCGGTTCATCAACTCCTGTACCTCCTGCTGAAATCCCTGCACCCCCATCCGAGACAGATCGACCTGCTCCAGTCAGGTCAACCCGCTCATGATCCAGGGCCAAAGACAAAGGCACAGACCCTCCTTCTCCACCTTCTACACGGTTTCCTCCTCCCTCTCCTCCCCTACTTTCGGATAGACATAACCCCAGTATCAAAACAAGTTCACTCCCGGGTCTAAACTATTGTCCATCTCAAAGCTTAATGGCACGGAAAACAATCAACTTTGGCGAGACATATCACGATATGTTCTCAAACTCTTCAATTGCTAGGATATTGTTATGGGAAACCAAACTGTTGAAGACTACGATGAGGATTACGGATCCGATAACCATGCTCACTTTCTGGATCGCTACCAGTACGCGGTGACGTACTGTATCCAAATGGTGTAACAACAGTTCCTTATTATCCTCGCCACCCAGTAGACTTCCGATACAATCTGGACGTGCCTTAAAGATATATTTACTAGAGAACATACCTCCTCCTTCTTTAACCAACTCAATTCTGTTGTCGATACCAAGTACGATGCCTCGGAACCTATTTCTGAATATATCAATAAGTACAATACCCAATGGAATTGACTACAACTTGTTGCTCCACCGCCTCCTCCTTCGACCGATACAAACTACAGTTTCTTTTTAAATTGGTATTCAAGTCACCTGAGGCTAAAGCAGCTCGCCTCCTCCGTTCCCTCCCTAAGTCAATAAATAATATCATTGACAGCCTCCAAACAAAGGAGGACCTTACCTATGATTATGTCTATCAACGTTTGCTAGACTTGAAATCTTCCTCTGCCGTTGACTCTGCAGATAACAAGGTGTATAACAGCACTGATATTAAAGGAAAAGGAAAGGAAGCATAAAGGAAACCTTCCCGAAAGGGATTCTCGGCCACCACAACCAAGGAATGTATCTGGTGGATGAAGCATTATAATGGCCTCGGTGCCAAAGGTCATACTTGGAATGAGTGCCATAGAGTCAAGGCCAAGAACGAGAAGCAGAAGAAAGAACAAAATGCCAGTAATTCGGCAAAGATCAGAATGGAAGAAACTCCAGAACTGGTCAGTACATTATCCTCCCTCTGAACCACTACCATGAATTCCTCCCAACCCAGATGGGTAATTGATACAAGCGCAAGCTCACACATGACAAATAACTTAGACCTTCTTATAAACTTCGAGACGGAGAAAGGCACCGTTAGGTTAGGCGATAACTCTGTAATAGAGTCCTGCGGCTGTGGTACAGTTAAGATCTTGGCCCAAACATCGACTGGTCATGTTTCTACTGTCTACCTTGAACGTGTACTTTGGGTTCCAAGTTTGGGTTGTTGTCATTTGTTATCGTAGGGGGGCACTATTGTTTCTTTGGGAAAAGGTTTTTCTTTGCGGAGTTCAGGACCATATATGTATATTTTTAGGGAAAATAAAAGTGAGGTTATTTAGGGAAAGCTTGATGGACAGACTATGTTGTGCAAGAAGAGAAAGAAACGGCAAAGAAGATGACTTACCCTCAGTGGCATGAGGCCTTGGGACATCCTTCACCCGACTATCTCAAAAGTAACAATTACTCTGACACTTCTAATATTCCCAAAGTTCTGAAGGATTGGCAATGCGAAACATGCATCACCTCCAAAAGCACTAAACGAAAGCCCACCCCAAGAACACCAGAAGAGCGCTGTGATACACCCGTAGATTTAATCTACTCGGCCCTTAGCGGAAAATTCTCGAAAACCTCCTTTGGCAAAGTAAACTACTATGTTACGATCATCGATAACTGCACTATATACGCTTGGGTTTACCTTATTCATGCTGAATCCGACACGGTCAAAGTTTTCGCTAGTTTTATCCAAGAATGATGGACACAGGATCATGTTGTAATCAAAAGATTCAGGACAGATAATGGAGGTGAGTATGTCAATGCTGCCATGCTAACACTATTAGACAACCATGGAATGATACATGACCGCACTTCTGCCTATTCACATGAATCTAATGGCATCGCCGAACACTACAACCGTACCATCATCACTGCAACTTGCTCTATGTTGACTGGCTTAGGTTTAGCTTTATGAGCTGAAGCTGTTGCAACTGCCGTCTATCTTTGAAATAGACTCCCTAACCGATCCATAGGGAAAATGATGCCCTATGAATCTCTCTACAATAAGAAACCGTCAATCAACCATCTTCGCCTCTATGGGACCGAAGTTTTCGTTCATCTACCAGAGGAGAAAAGACCACCTGGAATGAAACTGATGCCTTGAGCGACCGAAGGATATTTTATCGGGTACACCTCCTCCAAGGAAATCTATAGAATCTATATCTTATAAGAATATAAAGTTTCAGAAACTCGGCAGATTCATTGGACAACCAAGACGATAGTACTACTTGGACACCCCACCCTGGAACCACTGATCACCGAAGAAACTTATGCTAAGGTCCCTTACCCATCCTTTCCACTAGCTCCAAAGTCTATGGATAAGCCTGTGAAATTGGAACCGGGAGGGACAATCTCCCCACCAACTACCTTTCAACCAAGTACGACTAGGAAGGAACCTACTTTAGCGGCTATAGAGCAATATCTACTGGCTGCTAATCCTGAAACACCTAACGTGCCAGGCCATTGTCCTTTACCTTCTGTACCGGAAGAACAATACCAATAGCTGCAACCAGGTTCAGATTTTCAACCTGGGGAAGTACGTGGCCCTTCGTGTATATCAGGAAAATTCGCAAATCGCCCAAGGCTCGACTACTACAAGTTACACCACCGGGAAAGAAAAGTTCAAGCCACCTCTACTGAGATACATGACGAGGACCCCACGACCTACCAGAAAGCTATAGAAAGCTCAAACTCAGAAGAATGGACCTCGGCTATGAATGATGAGATCAACTTGTTAAAGCAGAATAAAGCTTTTGAAGTTGTCAATAAACCAATTGTACCGAACATTGTCGGAAGTAAGTGGGTATTCAATACTAAAAGGAATACAGACAGTACCTTTGAGAGACATTGAGTGAGAGCCATTACACAAGGGTTTTCACAAGTGCTTGGCTTCGACTTCCAAAATACTTTTGCCCCTGTTATCAGTTATGAATCACTCCGACTCCTCCTCGCAATATGTGCTAGAAATAACTGGCGACCTCGACAATTTGACGTTAAATCCCCTTTCCTCTATGGTAAACTTAAAGAAGAAGTTCACATGCGACCGCCACCAGGGTTCAGTGATGGAGACAAAGTATGGAGGCTTAACCGATGTATCAATGGACCTAAGCAATCAGTGAAAGAATGGAATGCTCTCTTCGCTAAATCCCAAACATCCAAGAGCTTCACCGCATCACACCAAGACCCATGCATGTTTATCCATAACAAGTATGACTGTTACATATCGCTCTATGTGAATGACATTGCCATATACTCAGCCGATACCCCCAACCTCGCTAATCTCATCAAAGACCTGAAAATGCCATTTGATATTTCGGACCTTGGGGAAGCTTCATTTCTACTCGGCCTACTTATAACCTATAGGACTGATGGTAGCGCTCTTACTCAGGAACCTTACCATCGGGACTATCCTCTCAGGATTTGGAATAGAAAACTCTAACACCGTATCCACTCCCTTACTGAAAGGCAGTGTACTTACGAAAGGGACCACAGAACAACCAAAGGACCAGGTTACCCTATTCCAACCAATAATAGGATCTCTGATGTATTTGGTTACCGGCACAAGACCCGACCTCTGGTATTCGATCTCAGTTCTCGTACAGTTTTCTTCCTGCCCGACCGAAGAACATGTAAAAGCCGCTAGACATGTCTTCAGATATGTTAATAGAACTCGGACCATTAGACTATTGTACCCATATCACACAACAAACACTATCGATGTCTATGTTGACGCCAACTTTGCAAGATGTATTGACACCGGAAGATCAACCCTGGTTACATTTTTCTATTCAATAACTGTAGTATATCTTGGTTCTCAAAGAAACAATCCTCCTCTCTCCGGGTGATACTTGCAGCAGGTAACGGATAGTTGGCTAATGATCACTTCTGTTGGCCCGATAGCTGTTGCGATAGATAAGTCCTATGACTCCTATCTAGCAACGTGGATCGCTAGGCTCATATAAGACAGTCGTGTCTCGATTTCCTGAAAGCGTGATAGATAAAGAATGTTGTATTGAAAGTATAGTGTATGAAAGAACTTAGATGGTTGCGTGAAGAACCCAAATCCCATGCGTTTTTTTTTTCTTTTTGTATTTTTATTTTTTTAATATCATGCATTCATTGTTTCTAGGTACAAGAAGCTTCGTGCAGCACTAGCTATGGAAAGAACAAAACCTATAAATCAAAACAAATAACAAAAGAAACCTAATTCCCTATCCTCCATGATGAATGAAAGTATGTTCTATGGCAGAAACCACTCGCCAACTCATCCTAACAGAAAAAATATACGGAAATCTCAACATGAAACCAATTTTTCGCATTTTTTACAAGGAAGGATACATATAAGAAGAATTAAACAACCAACAACCCTACAGAAACTAAACTCTTATGGACAATCGGTACGTCGTCAGATCGGGGGTGATGGTGAGGGGGTGTGGGAGTAGTCGGGGCTCATCTCCGGGGGAAAACTGGGTTTTGTGTCTGTGATGTATTAGCCTATGGCTCGTATAAGATGGAGTTCTGTCCATAGTATGGCGTCGTGCCCGAGGGAGGAGACCCCTTTCAGTCGGAGGTCCCGGACCTTTGGGTGGGCGGGGTAGGTGAGGATGGCGTGTTGCAAGGATTCTGGCTCGATTCCACAGCGAGAGCAGGTTGGGTCTTGGTTCTCGTTGTACCAAGAGGGGTGGGCGGCCAGGTAGCTTTTTGCCGGTCGCATCATGTGGATCCTTCCTGCCACAAACTTCCCCAGGCCCATGAACGGGTGTGGGGAGAGGGAGGGTACTAATAGTATGGGGGCGTGAGCGCATCGGTGGCTCTGTCTTGGAGGAGCATGGCCCTAGCGCGGGCTCACAAGGGCTTGCTAGGTCCTTCTCATGAGTTCGGGGGGGGGGAATGTTGGTTCTGGGTGGGGGAGGAGCGTGTAAAACCAGGGGGAAGTGTGTGAGGCCTTCTTGTAGGGGAAGGGTGGGGTGTGCAAGTGCGTCGACTGGGAGGTGTTTCCTCACCGGCGGGAGGGGATATTTGTTCGTCAGTCAAGGGGGAGGTAGCCAGAGGTGAGGCCCTTCGTGAGGCGCCTAGATGCATCCTGGGCCCTAAAGACGGAGAGGGAGGGAAAGGATGGCGGGAGTCTGGCCGCGGCCGGGTTGGCACGTGGGGGGGTGGCTAGGCGCCTCCTGTGTCAACGGTAGGAGCTGATGGGGGGAAGGCAGGCTTCGCGGGATAGAATGGAGGTGGGGGTGGAGAAAAAGTTGTTTGTTGTCCATCTCTGGACCCTGTGCCAGAAGCTGTTAATGCCTCTGAGCGGGTGTCACAAACGGTGACTAAGCAAGGCAAGACTCTCACATGACTAATAGTTATTAGTCATCGGTTGGTTATCTTTCACACTATGAGATCAATTGACTCATAGGTTTTCACATGACGACGCAATAGCGTGTCATTGGTCTAATGTTATTGGTTGATATTTGACATGACACACGATTGTGGTCATGTGGTTTATGTATTTTGCACATGACTCGTAGTTACGAGTCATGGGTTTTACGCATGTGACCCCGTTAGGGCACATGACTTGTTTTATGAGTTTTGATTGGTTGCGAGATAGGGCGCAGCTGACTCGGACGAGTCAGCTGATGGATTTCACACTATGACTCACTATGAGTCATGAGTCGCGTGACGCGAGGGTATGAGTCACGCAGGGCTAGGGTTGAGGGAAGAACCCCTATATAAGGGCACCCTCGGGGCAGGAGATTTGGGTTCTTCACGCAACCATCTAAGTTCTTTCATACACTATACTTTCAATACAAAGATCTTTATCTATCACGCTTTCGGGAATCAAGACCAGACGGTCTTATATGAGCCTCGCGATCGACGTTGCTAGATAGGAGTCAACGGACTTAGCTATCGCAACAGCTATCGGGAGAGGAAGGAGTGATCATTAAGCGACTATCGGTTACCTGCTGCAAGTATCACCCGGAGAGGAGAGGATTGTAACATAGACCCAATAACCGTGGAAACTATCGGTAACCGGGTGCGTGTCTGACTAGGCAGCCTCTAGTGGAGGTGAAGAGAACTGAGAAATCCACCGTAGCCTCTTGAAATATTTTCTCCTACTGCGAACTGTAGTCCCAGCCGTCTGTAACATGGCCGAGAGGGTGTTGCCAACCGTGCGAACGGTAAGTGAGACAGCGAAGCGCGAGCGGAGAGAGGAGAGAGTAGAGCCAAACGACCCCTAGAAACAAGGAGGCTAGGGCCCAAGGACATGATAAGGGAAGTAAGGCAAGAGGGGGGGGGTGCAGCTCGCAGAGAGTGCGAGGGTGGTGGATGTTGACAATAAATTCTCATAGTGTTGAGATTTCAATTACCGGGTGTGTAGAGGAGATGGTTCGTGACCCAAATCCTACGCCCCAAGAGTGCCCTTATATAGGGGTTCTTCCCTCAACCCTAACCCTGTGTGACTCATACTCTCACGTCACGCGACTCATGACTCATGGTGAGTCATAGTGTGAAATCCATCAGCTGACTCGTACAAGTCAGCTGCCCCATATCTCGCAACCAATCAAAACCCATAAAACAAGTCATATACCCCAAAGGGGTCACCTGCGCGAAACCCATGACTCATAACTATGAGTCATGTGCGAGATACATAAACCACATGACCACAATCGTGAGTCATCTCACTAAACAACTAATAACAATAAACAAATGACACTCTATTGCGTTGTCATGTGAAAACCTATGAGTCAACTGATCTCATATGGTGAAAGATAACAAACCAATGACTAATAACTATTAGTCATGAGAATATCTGCCTTGCTTAGTCACCATTTGTGACAGATGGTCAGCTAAGATAAAAGGGATGATGTGGACTATATTAATAGGGAAGTCATTCCAATAAGTATATCCAGCGACTATCAAGTTATATTGATCACAATTGAAGCACTGCTTGTGTGTTACCGAATTACCACTCGTAGTAGACACTTCCTTAAATGAAGCAATAATTGTCCTCCATGGTCTGGAGCCTACTGTAGTACAAGTGCGTACTAGGACTGAGGTTAGGATTCTAGTATTAAGTGTGGGAAAATTGTTCAAGGCTAACTTAACAATAGTTAATCTTTCAATCCATTAAGCTCCAGCCATTTCATACAAATGAGAATTTGGTTGAGGAGGATTGTTTAACTCTTGTTGGTGTGAGGCAGTGAGAATGCAACGTCCAATTTGCAGAAATGATTGTCGAAATAGACTGGCTCTTGCAGAAAAGTTGTTACAAAAAGTACCAGTTGGGTTACAGTAACAAGATGTATCATAAGGAATCAGGACTATAGTAAATCTTTAAAGAATATTTACACTAATATATCTGAATCATTAGCAGCCCCTTACTCCTATGAATCTTATCATATTATTTATAATTAAGTGATGTAACAAAAGAGAAGATAAATATATAAGATCAAACTAGTAAATATATGTATAAAATGAAAATACATAGTTTAAAAAATAAATATACTCTTAACAGCATGCTGTACTACTAAGTACTACAAACCAGATTCATGCAACTTAGAATAGGGGACTATCAATTCTGAAAAATACTCTATGAAGACTATCATGTGGATAGAATTAAGATTCTGCCCTCTATACTATTTCAAGTATTGCAAGAGGTAATATCATCTTATAAACAGCCTGAAATACATCAGGGAAATGTTGGAGCGTGGTCCACTCCGATCCATTCTGATCCAGACTTTTTTCAAATTTTACAGAAAATGTGGACCAGGGTGGATCAGGGTGGACCAGGAGGACCAGGGGGACCATAACCCCCCTTGGTGGACCAGGACTGGTTTTTACATTTTGCTGATGTAGATGTATGGCATTCTGCTACCTGACCTACATCAGCAAA